>Ga0137415_10000562_pt1 | contig 36070 bp, 24 predicted proteins | sample CZODoug3_1_1_16f_FD_183082 | JGI IMG/M metagenome (GOLD analysis project Ga0137415, IMG submission 183082) | Vadose zone soil fungal communities from Angelo Coast Range Reserve, California, USA - CZODoug3_1_1_16fungal (Hybrid Assembly) | ecosystem: Environmental > Terrestrial > Soil > Vadose...
CCACATGTTTGTGCATTTGCATTGTCATAGCCATTACTCGTTTTTGCGGGGGGTGAATCCTCCGGAGGAAATTATTGCGGCGGCGGTGAAGCTGAAGATGTCCGCCGTGGCGTTGACGGATACGAATGGGATGTATGCGGCGGTGGCGTTTTACCAGGCGGCGCGGGCGGCTGGGGTGAAGCCGATTGTGGGCGTGACGCTGGAGGTGGAAAGAAGTGGCCCCTCGGGAAAACTCGCGGCAAGCGAGTTTCGGAGAAGAAGGAACGCCGCTCCCTTCGGCTCTGCTCAGGGCAAGCGGGATGACAGTTCGGTGAGTGTGCCGATGGTGCTGCTGGCTGCGGATGCGGCGGGATACAGCAATTTGTGCCAGTTGACGACACTGCGGCATTTGGGGGTATTGCGGCCGGGACAGGAGACGTTTGCGGAGGAGGCGGGGCGGCCGGTTACGTTTGAGGAGTTGGCGGCGCATAGCGCGGGGGTGATTGCGTTGTGGCCGGCGGGGGCATTTTTGCGGATTGATATGGCTGAAAGCAACGGAAGAAGCGTTGTTTCCGGAAAACATAGCGAGAACGCTCAGAGTCTTCAGGGGCTAAAGCCCGTTACATTAGGACGCTTTACGCCGGGGCTGAAGCCCCGGCCTCCTAAAGAAAAATACGCGGAAGACGAATCACGAGTCGCCAGTCACCAGTCACCAGTTACTTTTTTCCTCGATCAACTCAAATCTATTTGGGGGGATCGGCTGTATATCGAGGTGCAGCATTTGTCGGCTGGGGATGGGCGGGTGCTGCGGGAGGCACAAAAGCTTGGGCGGGAGCTGGGGATTCCGCTGGTGGCGACGAACAATGTGCACTTCCTTAAGCCGGAAGAGCATTTGCATCATCGCGCGGTGAATGCGATTCGCACCGGCGGATTGCTGACGACAGTGGCAGCTCCCGAAATCATGACCGGAGAAGCTTGGTTCAAGCCGGCGGCGGAAATGCAGCGGTTATTTCCGGATCATCCAGAGCTGCTGCGCGCGACGCAGGAGATTGCCGACCGCTGCAACCTGGAACTGGAGTTGGACAAAACGATTTTTCCGGAGTTCCCGGTGCCGCAGGGCGAATCGGGGTTTTCGTATTTGTGGAAGCTGAGTTTCGAAGGTGCGCAGAAACGCTACCGGCCGCTGCGTCCGGAAGTGCTCACACGGCTGACGCGCGAACTGGAAGTCATCGAGAAACGGGGTTTGGCGCCGTATTTTCTGCTGGTGTGGGACATCGTTGAGGAAGCCCACCGGCGCGGCATACCCGCGGTAGCACGAGGATCGGCAGCCAGTTCGATGGTGCTCTATTGCCTGGGAATTTCTTGTGTGTGCCCGCTCCGCTGGGGACTCTACTTTGAGCGCTTCCTGAATGAACAGCGCGGGGATTGCCCGGACATTGACATTGATATTTGCGGGGCGCGGCGCGACGAACTGCTCGATTACGTTTACGAACGGTGGGGCGCGGAGCACGTGGCGATGATCGGCAGCTTTATCACCATGCACGCTCGGCTGGCGGTGCGCGAAGTAGCCAAAGTATTTGGCGTGCCGCCGGACGAAGTGAATCACTTCACGAAGCGGCTGCCGCACCGGCCGGTGCGTGAAATTCTGGCCGCGATTCGGCATTTGCCGGAATGCCGCACGCTGCCGGTGAATGACGAGCCGTGGAAAACGATCCTGCAGGTGGCGCTGCGGCTGGACGACGCGCCGCGGCATTTGGGGATTCATCCGTGCGGCACGGTGATTTCGGCGCGGCCTCTGACACACCTGGTGCCGCTGGAGCGGGCGACGAAGGGCATCGTGGTGACGCAGTACGACATGAACGCGATCGAAGCGCTGGGGCTGATCAAGATGGATCTGCTGGGGCAGCGCGGGCTGACGACGATGGCGCTGGCGCTGGACAACATTGAGAGGAAGGAAGGAAAGGAAGTTAAGGAGGTAGAGGAGCGGAATGATGTGGCGGCCGATGGGGTGACGCCTTGTCCGAAAGCGAGGACGATTGATTTTGACGCGATTCCAGAAAACGACCCGGCGACGTGCGACGTGATTGCCGCGGGGCGCACGATAGGACTTTTTCAAATTGAATCGCCGGCGATGCGCAGCATGCTCCGCATGATGAAGGCACGGACGCTCGATGCCATGGCTATCGCGCTGGCGATCATTCGGCCGGGAGCAGCGGAATACGGGTCGAAAGAATTATTCGTGAAACGGCTCACCGGGAAAGAGAAACCGACTTACGCGCACGCTTCGCTTGAGCCGATTCTTCGCGACACGCTGGGCGTATGCATTTATCAAGAGCAGGTGATGCAGATCGCGCAAGCGGTGGGGGACATGACGCTGGCGGAGGCGGATCTGGTGCGGCGATCCAAAGTTAAGTATTCCGGCCGCGCTGATCGCGAACGCCTTAGCAGTAAATTCGAAAAAGCCGCGGGGATGATGGGGCTGACAAAAGAAGAACGCCGGGAAGCCTGGATCATGGTGGAGAAATTCGCGGGTTTTGGATTTTGCAAGGCGCATGCGGCGACGTATGCGGATACTTCGTATCGCATGGCGTATCTGAAGACGCATCACACGGCGGAATTTCTGGCGGCGATGTGCAGCGCGGGGGCGGGGTTCTATCACGTTTCGGCGTATGTGGAGGAAGCGAAACGCTGGGGGATCGAGGTGCGGCTGCCGTCGGTGAATCGTTCGCGGATGGAGTACACGGCGGAGAGAGAAGAGGACGAGGCAAATTCAATAGCGGGCCCGGCCCCTACAAAGGCGATGCGGATCGGGTTGATGCAGGTGAAGGGGTTGCGAGTGGAAACAATTGTGGCGATTGTGCGGGCGCGGGAGGCGGAGGGAGCGTTTCGTTCGCTGGAGGATTTTCTGGCGCGAGTGCCGGTGGAGCGGGATGAGATTGAGGCGCTGATCAAGTGCGGCGCGTTTGATGATGTGTGCGACATGACGCGGCCGGCGATGCTGTGGCAGTGGAATTTGCTGCAGGCTGGGGGACGGGCAAAACCATTTCCTCATCTGCAAACCCAAGAGCACAGCGAGGAATCGTTGTGCCACAAAAACCAAGAGCGGGCCGGGCGAGCCCGGCCCCTACAAGGGGAATGCAGAGCCGGCTGGAAGCCGGCGCTACTGGAGGCGAACGTGCTGTTTGCAGAGATGGAGGCGGAGGATGCGATTGGGATGGCGCTGAGGGAAATTGATGCGCCGGATTATACGCGCGAGCAGAAGTTGCGGTATGAACGGGAAGTTCTGGAGGTGTGCGTGAGCGGGCATCCGCTGGATTTTCTGCCGCGGAACGGGGAGACGTGGAGCGACGAGCTGCCGGGCTTGCAGGGGAAGCGGGTGACGCTGTGCGGGTGGGTGGTGACGTACCGGCATGTGGGCACGAAAAATTACCGGAACATGATGTTCGTGACGCTGGAGGATCAGCGTGGACTATTCGAGGTGATTCTCTTCCCCGATGTGTACGACAAATTTGGCGGGCTGGTGTATGAGACGCGCTCGATGCGGGTGACGGGCGTGGTGATGGAGGGGGAGCATATTAATGGGGAGAGGATGGAGCGGTTGGGTGGGGCGGGATGAGTGGTAAGCAGTTATCAGTGAGCGGCGAGGGATAACAGATAGCAGCGATCAGACAACAGGAAGCAAGAGTCGCGCCTGGCACGAGATTTGGGAACGGTTTCTGATCGCTGATCGCTGTTATCCGATCGCCTCTGGCTAGCAACTAAGCACAAATGATCACCACATGATTCGACCGACGAACAAAACTGAGCGCGGGCCGGAACCCCAGAGCGGCCAACCGGCATCCAGCGGCGAGGGCTGGCTGGGACACAACAGCAGCGAGAAGCGGCGACTATGGGAACGCCTGAACCCACGGCATCGCAAAGAGCTGCGAATGCTGGCGGAGGCGCTGGCGCTGCAGCAGAATCACGCTCGCTTGCCGGAAGCGGCGCGCGTCCGGCTGGATGCGGCGCTCGCGGAACTGGACCGCGTAATCCGGCGAATTGCGGCCATCCTGGCGGAGTTGGCACGCCGGACACCACCGATGGGGTGAGTCTTGCAGGCGCCAAAGGCGAGGCACATACTTTTGACATGGATACTGCCAGGCATCCCCGAATCATCCTGGGCCTTGCCGCGCTCTTCTGTGCCGGCGCATTCGTGGGCATTTTTGCGAGTGCCGCGCATGCGGACGAAATCCGCCTGAAAGACGGGAAGAAACTGCACGGCGTAATCGTGGCGTACGAAGAAAACATGTTCAAGGTGAAGACAGACTTCGGCTACGTGTTGGTGGAGAAAGACAAGATCGAGTCGATTATCCCGGACACGCCAGCCGACGAAACGGGATCAACCGCAACTGCCAAGCCTGCTGCGACAAAGAACAACGCTGCCGCGCCGGGGCGCGCGGAAGCAAACAAACAAGCAAAGGCGTCGGCGATTGTGAACAGTTCCGCGGCGCGGCCGGAAATTCCCCTGACCGCCACGAAGGGAGACGCGACTCCACCGCCGATCAAGCCCGTCAGCGCCACACCGACGACAGCACTTGCGGCGCCTGTGGCACCACCGCCTCCGCCAAAGGCAGAGCCGCCACCAATTAAGGAAGAGATTCAAGGAAATTTGTATCTCAATCATGAATTTGCGTTCCGGATGTACAAGGCGCCGAGCTGGCAGATTATCGCGGACGCCGGGCTGGGGTTGCCGAACGCGATTGTGGCCATGGGAACGAGCAACGAATCCACGCTGCTGGTGGTCGGACACGAAAAGACGAACAGCGCGCTGGAGCCCGCAGCCGGCGAAGTGGCGAAAAAGTTGAGCGAGGTGTACGACAACTACCGGCTGATTTCGCAGCGCAAGACCGTACTTGGAGGATTGCCGGCGCTCGAATACAAGTATCGCGGAATGGCCGACGGGCATGACTGGTCGGGCACGCTGGCAGTGGTGGCGCGCAACGGCGATATGTTCACGGTTTTGGGAATGACGTACGCGGATACGGACCTGATCCAGATTCAGGAAAACGTGATCGCGCGCGCGATTGCGAGCATCGATTTCAACGTCAAGTAGCGCAAAGCGCCGGGCGGTCAGCCGACGGTGACTTCGATAGTGTGGTAGCCGGTGGCGCCGTCGGGCCATTCGCCGCTATCGATGGAAGATTGCAGTTTGCCGCGGCCGTCGGTGGCGCGGGCCTTCAGTGTCTGCTTGCCTTTCGGCGCGTTTTTCCAAACAAATTTCCAAAGGGCCCAGACCTGCGATGGGTTGGGGTTGCTGAAGATTTCAACCTCCTGCCAGTGGCTGCCGCCATCGGTGGAGATTTCAACCTTGGAGATGCCGGAAGTGTCGCCGATGGCATAGCCGGTGACGACGAACGTGTCGCCGGTGATTCGAGAAAGATTGCGGGGATCGTCGATGATGCCCTGCGTCTTGCGGTCGCCGGTGTTCGACCAGCCCTGGCGTTCCCAGTAGCCGAGATATTCCTTGTCCACGAATTCGATGCGCGTGAGCCACTTGGGCATTTTCATGCCGTAGCGGCCGGGCATCAGCACGCGCAGAGGAAAACCGTGCTGGCGCGGGAGGGGTTCGCCGTTGATGTGGTAGGCAAGAAAATTTGCCGGATCATCAAGACGAGAGATGGGATGACCGGTGGTGTAGCCCTCGGCGGCGTAAAAGACGGCGTATTTCGCGGCGGGTAGAACTCCGGCGCGTTCGATGATCGGCTTCAGCAAGGTTCCGGTCCATTTGGCGTTGCCGATGAAGCGGCCTCCGACGGAATTGGAGATGCATTCGAGAGTGAGGATGGTTTCGTAAGGAGGAAGCGCGCGAATTTCATCGTAGGTGAAGCGCAGGGGATTTTTCACAAGTCCGTCGACGGTCAGCGACCACTTTTTTTCATCGACGGCGGGTTCACCGTGGGAAGAGGTGAGGTAGAAATCTTCGGTGGGAGTGATGGCTCGGAGGGCGGCCATCGGTCCGTCATTCAAATAGGTACGAATGTTGGCGTTGCCGACATTTGTGCCGCGCATCAGGTAGCGATAGACGACACCCGGAATCAGCAAGCCGAGGCCGAGGCCCCCGGCAACAGAAATGAAGTGGCGGCGTTCCATGACGGGTTAGATGAGCAACTAGGGAAAAGGTATCACGCGCGGGCGGCGCGTACTACGCCGCGCGAAGGAACGGGTGATTGCAGCCGATTAGTCGTGCGCTTCCACAGGCTTGCGGCTTTCGCGAATCATGTTGATGAGGGCCTGAACGGCGCGCGGCAAACTGCGGTCGCGACGGTAGACCAGAGCGAGTTCGCGCCACAGGTCGACGCCTTCGACATTCAGAAGCTTCACTTCCCCGGTCTTCACCTGATCGCGGGCGAAACTTTCGCTGATGATGGAGATGCCGACGTCGGCGGCGACGAAGGTCTTGATCATGCCGATGCTGGGAAGTTCCATGGCGACCTGCAAGCGGGAACGATACGGGCGGAAAAGTTTATCGAGCACCTGGCGCGTGTAGCCCATTCTCGGAAAAATCAAGGGAGCAGACGCGATCTCTTCGAGCGTGACGTGGCTGCGTTGCGAAAGCGGATTCTTGGAGCTGACCATGAAGCGCAAGCGATCGCGATTGATGACGTGCATCTTGAGATTGGGAGATTTCAGCGGCAGGGTGACGATGCCGATATCGAGCGAACCTTCTTCAAGACGCTGCAAGATTTTGTGGCTGAAATTGCGATAGATGCTGATGTGGACGAGGGGGTAGCGGCGCTTGAACTCGGAAAGAATGTCGGGGAGCAGGTAGAGGCAGGTGGCCTCGTTCGCGCCGAAGGTGACGGGCCCTTGAACGACGCTGCCGCGGTCGGCGACGATTTGCATGGATTCGTCGCGCAGGCGCAGGAGGCGCTCGGCGTAGTCAAAAAGAACGACGCCCGCGGGTGTCAGCTCAACCGATTTTGCAGACCGATCGAGCAGCTTCGCTTTGTAGGACTGCTCAAGCTGGCGGATCTGCGCGCTGACGGCGGATTGCGAGCGAAATACTTTCTGGCCTGCTTTCGAGAAACTTTTCAGCTTGGCAACCTGGACAAAAGTAGTAAGTTGATCGAAATCCATATCCCCCACTCTCTGAAGATGAATATAGCGGATTCTACATTAGAAAATGATTAATGCGAATACGTTAGGCGTACTGCGAAGCTGATGATGCCGGGACAGACAGCACCGCCGGCGTGGGGACGCTGACCGGGTCGCGCACGCCACCCGAAAACGCGCGCCAGACACCCTCGAGAGATTCCTGAAGATGAATCGGCTGGATGCGAACGAAATTGCGCAACGAACGCCGCGCGAGAAAACGCGAGGCATGCGGGCTGCCAGTGCGCTGGTGGTGAGCTTCAATCAGCGCACGGAGGCAGGATTCCTCGCGCTCTTCGAGTTCGTGCGCCAGGACAAATTCGCGATTGAGAACATTTTCCATTTCGCTACGCAAAACGTAGGCGAGGCCGCCGGTCATGCCAGAACCAAAATTGAGCCCGACGGGACCGAGAATCGCGGCAATTCCGCCGGTCATATATTCGCAGCCATGCTGGCCGACACCTTCAACGACGGCGACGGCACCGCTGTTGCGGACCGCGAATCGCTCGCCAACTTGACCGGCGATAAATAGCTGGCCGGAAGTGGCGCCGTACAAAACCGTGTTGCCCGCGAGCACGTCGCCGCGCTTGGAGGCGTTGTGGCTGGCGCGGATGGTGATGGAACCACCGGACAGGCCCTTGCCCACGTAATCGTTCGCTTCCCCGTAAAGATTCAGGCTGAGGCCTTCGGAAAGAAAGGCGCCGAAACTTTGCCCGGCAGTGCCGTGAAATTCGTGGACAGAAGCAGCGAGGCCCGGTTGCTTGATGCTGAGGCGCATTCGTTCTCCGCTGAGATGGCTGCCGATACTGCGGTGAAAATTGTTAATGAGCGTCGGATTGGTTGCCTGCGAGTGCGCTTGCTGCAGGAGTTCCTCAACTTCCACGCCGCTGGATTCGGGTACGGGAGTCTGCTGCGGCACGACGCGGGCCGGCTTCGAAACGGGAATGACGAGCAGGGCGTCGAGGCCGGATTTTGTTTCGAGGCGATCGTACCAGCCGCGGAGTTCGGTGAGCGAGCGGACGCCCAGTTCCGCCATGTTGCGGCGAATTTCTTCGGCGAGAGAGCGGAAATAGGCGACGACCATTTCGGGCTTGCCGTTGAAGCGGAGGCGCAAGGTTTCGTCCTGCGTGGCGATGCCGACGGGGCAGGTATTGAGATGGCACTGGCGAGCCATCACACAACCGATGGCGACGAGGGCCGCGGTGCCGAAGCCGAATTCGTCGGCGCCGAGAATGGCTCCAATCAGAATGTCGCGCGCGAAGCGGAGGCCGCCGTCCACGCGGAGTGAAACGCGGGAACGCAGGCCGGCGCGCAGCAACGTTTCATGCGTATCGCGGAGACCAATTTCCCAGGGCAGCCCGGTGTTTTTAATTGACGTGAGCGGCGACGAGCCGGTACCGCCGTTGTGCCCGCTGATGGTTATGACATTCGCGCCGGCTTTGGCAACGCCCGCGGCGATCACACCGATGCCGGTGCCGGAGACGAGCTTGACGCCGATGCGTGCACTTGGATTGACAGCGCGCAAATCGTGAATGAGCTGCGCGAGGTCTTCGATGCTGTAAATGTCGTGGTGCGGCGGAGGAGAAATCAGCGGAGTGCCGGGCGTGGCGTGGCGAATGCGCGCGATGTATTCGGTGACTTTGCGCGCGGGAAGCTGCCCGCCTTCGCCGGGCTTGGAGCCCTGCGCCATTTTGATTTCGAGCTCTTCGGCGCGGACGAGATATTCGGCGGTGACGCCGAAGCGGCCGGAGGCCACCTGCTTGATCTTGCTCGCAGTGCCCGGCGTGGCGTAGAGATCCGGATCTTCGCCGCCTTCGCCGGTGTTACTCCGGCCGCCGATCTGGTTCATCGCCAGCGTCAAAGTTTTGTGCGCCTCGGGGCTCAACGAGCCGAGAGACATGGCTTGTGTGCTAAAGCGCTTGAGAATGGATTCAAGAGATTCCACGTCATCGAGATGGACCGGCTGCTCCGGCAGCATCTCGAGCAGATCACGGAGGAATGTGGGCCCCGCAGCCTTGCCCAGTTCCTCGACAGCGGAATAGTGCTCGGGCTGCGGCTTCCGGGTGTGCGCGTGGAGGCGGCGGATAAATTCGGGCGAGTTGGCATGCAGCTCCGCGCCTTTGCGGAAACGGTACAGGCCAAAGTCGGGAAGGCCCTCTGCACCGTTTGAATAAGCCGAGGCGTGCATTTTCAGATAGTCCTGCAGCACGTTGATCAGGGACTTGGTGCCGGGATAGCGGCCCGCATCTTCAAAGTATTCGTGACAGATTTGTTCTTCAAGGCCAAGCACTTCAAATAAATGGCTGTTGCGATAGCTGGCGAGCGTGGAGATTCCCATGCGGGCAAGAACTTTGCGCAGGCCGTTGTACATGCCCGAGCGCACCTTCTTGAATGCGCCAGGTTCTTCCGCTTCAGCAAACTCTTCAGCGAGATACGGCACAACAGCGCTCGCGCCCGCGGCTAGCAGCATCGCGACGTGATGGGTCTCGAAGACCTGGGCGCTTTCGACGATGAGTGGAACATCGGCGTATCCCTGTCGCACCGCGCTCTTCCAAAGCTTCGCGGCAGCAATCAGGACCGGCAGCGCAGCACGCTCAGCATTGACACTGCGATCGGAGAGGAGGAGGAGCCCCGGGCGCTTGCCGTTACTCAGAGGGGTAGTTAAGCACTGAGTGAGACAACGGCGCGCTCCCGAGACTCCAGTATTGGCAGGAAAGCTTGTATCAACAACCTGCAGCTCAGGGATCGCTGCACAGAGCGCCGTAAGCTCGGCGGCGCTAAGAATGGGGCCGGGCAAGCAGAGCGACTTGCCAAGCGAAACTTCGAGGGACATCACGTGGGCTTCGCGCAACGGATCGATGGGAGGATTGGTAACCTGCGCGAAGCGTTGCTTGAAATAATCCCAGAGCGGCCGTGTCAACGTGGAAAGAAACGCGGGCGGGGCGTCGTCGCCCATGCTCCAGTCAGCTTCCTTTCCGGCGAGAAGCGGGTGAAAAAGAATTTTGTACTGGTCGTCGGTCCAGCCGGACGCGCCTGCGAGACGCCTGGGTTCGGCGATCGACTGCCGCGGAGCATCGCCGGCGAGGTGGAGGAGCGAGGGGACGGATGTCGTCTTGCGCTGAACCTGCGTGGTGACGCTCTTCAAGAGTTCGCGCCAACGCAGGAACACTCCCGATTGTGGCGTGGCGAGAATCATTTCGCCGGGGCCGAGGCGGTGGCGTTCCGCGACGCGCGATTCTTCCAGGTCAACCAAGCCCGTTTCGCTACCGGCGATCACGAGGCCGTCGTGGGTGACAAGATAGCGCATCGGGCGCAAACCGTTGCGATCGAGTTTGACGCCGACGGAGAGGCCATCGCTGAAAACCATTGCGGCTGGCCCGTCCCAAGGCTCGCCTTCGCGCGAGAGGACTTCGAGCGTGCGGCGAACATCGGAGGAGAGGAACGGATCTTCGGCGAAGGCTGTTGGCACCAGTTCAAGCATTGAGCTTTCGACGGATTTGCCTTCCAAAAGCTTTAGTTCAAGCGCATTGTCGAAGCTCGCCGAATCGCTGACGTAGTCTTCGAGCATGTGGAACCATTCGCCGACGCCGATTCTCTTGCGCACTTCGCGTTCGCGGGCGCGCAGCCAGCGTCGATTGCTGACGATGGTGTTGATTTCACCGTTGTGGGCGACGTAACGGAACGGCTGGGCAAGTTGCCAGGACGGCTCGGTGTTTGTCGAATAGCGTTGGTGAAAGATGGCGAAGTGCGCGACAAACTCCGGGTTGCGCAAGTCCTCGTAGAAGTGCGGGAACTGCCAGGGCGTCAGCAGGCCCTTGTACACAATCGTGCGCGAAGAAAGCGAAGCGATATAACACCGCTCGGGCAGGAGAGATTCGGAGCGCTTGCGGAGCAACGAGAGGTTGCGCTCGAATTTTGCGGACGAATCGGCGACCGGGGTTTTCACGGGAGCGGGTTCGATGAAAAACTGCCAGATTTCAGGCATGGTCTCAAACGCGCGCTGGCCCAGCGCATTCGGATTGACAGGAACTTTGCGCCAGCCCGCGAGACGCAACTTGCTGCGGCCGATAGCTTCTTCGACGGAGCGTTGCGCATCGGCAGCGCGAGTGTGCGGCGCGAAGAGCATCCCGACCCCAAAACTTTCGCCAAGAGAGATCTGCAGTTCGGCGGCGCGGGCGCGCATGAAAGCAACCGGCAGGCTACTGAGGATTCCAGCGCCGTCGCCGCTGGCGCCGTCGGCATCCACACCGCCACGGTGAGAGAGGCGCTCGAGAGCTTGCAGTGCAAATTGCAGGATTTCGTGGGTGGGAGGTCCGGCAAGGCGTGCGACGAAACCTGTACCACAGGCATCGTGGTCCGGGTGCCCCCAGTTCGGCTGGCGCCGCCTGCTACACATAACAGAGTAATAGAGGCTGCCGTCGGCGAAGTACAATGCAGAATTTTGCTGGAATGTATCGGGAATGCAGGGGCGTGGCGGCGAGCAAGTGCCTTAGAACTTCGTAACTTCGCTAAAGTGAAAATTATTGATTTTCATTGGGGGAACCACCATTTCGAAGGATTCTTCGGCAGTGGCGCGGCGGGCGGGCCCCAGAGCCTCGACATTCCTTAGCATTTGCAAAATCGATTGATTGAATCGAAAATTCCGCACGGAACGGCTTACCTTACCCTTTTCGACTAGGAATAAACCGTCGCGAGTCATGCCGGTCATCACTTTTTCATAGGGGTCGAGTTCGCGGATATACCAGAGACGCGTGACCAGCAGGCCGTGGTCGGTGCCGGCGATCATTTCGTCTAGGGATGATTTGCCGCCGCCGATCACCAGATTCATCGGCGCTTCGCCATATTCATTTGGCAAGGCGAAGCCGTGGCCGGTGGGGCGGGTGCCGGCTTTTTTTGCGGAGCGGCGGGAGTACACGAGATTGCGGGGAACGCCGTTGTCCACGAGAAGCACGCTCTGGCGGGGAATGCCTTCGCCATCGAACGGCGCACCGAGTTGGTCTGGATGATAGACGTCGTCGGTAATGGTGATGTTTTTCCCAAGGAGCGGCTTGCCGAGGCGGCCGGAGAAGCAGGAGCGCTGATCCTGGATGGCGGTGGCGGAGAAATCGTAAAAGAGAAAACCGACGAGATCGAGAACGGCGGCGGGTTCGAGGATGACGGTGTATTTGCCGGGCGCGAGTTCGGAGGGATTCTCGGCCCGGGCGGCTTTTTCGCTGGCGGTTTTCGCGAGGGCTTGCGGATCGAAGGCGCGGAAGTCGGCGGCGTTGGCCTTTGCCCAGCTAGTAGCGGAGCCCTGCTGCATGGTCACAGAGAATTCTGCCTGGGTCTGGCGATAGGCGGCGAAGAGTCCGCGGGAATTGGCGAGGACAGACTGGCTCTGCCCGCTGGAGAAGATTCCGGCCGCGATCTGTCCCTTGCTTTCGGCGAGAGAGCAGGCGTTTTTCACGGCTCGCGCGCGGGAATCGGCGGAGAGCGAAGCGGTGGCGGGTGAGAAGCGGTGAACGACGCGGTATTTTTGTTTGGCGGGCAGAGGCAAGAGGCCGGAATCTTTTGGCTGGCTGGCCGCGAGCGATGCGGCGGATTCTAGGGCCGCACGGAGTGCGTCTTCTTCGATGCGGTTGGTTGTAACGCGGGCGGTGCGGCCGTCCACGACGACGCGGAGAGAAACGGTGAGGCCGTGTTCGGCAACGTGCTGGTGAATGGAATTGTTGGCAAAGCGGGTGAGCGCGTCGATGACTTCATCCACATGAACTTCGGTTTCGGGGATGCCGCTGGCTTTGGCGATGCGCAAAACGCGATCGGCGATTGCCCGTAATTCCCTTTCCGGCCGAAGCTGCGCTTCGGCGGAGGGAGCGCGACGCTTGGAGCGAGGGCGGGTTTTCTTCGCGGGGCTCATTCGTTTGAAAACGCTGTTCCGATTTTTACATTACGAAAACGCGCGGGAGCGGCGCCGTGGCCGGTGCCCATGGTTTGCATCGGCTGCCCCTTGCCGCAGTTGGGCGTTCCCCAAAGCACCCAATGATCGGCGTTGCAGATGGCATCGCAAGAGTTCCAGAATTCGGTGGTGATGCCGCTATAGCTGGGATTTTTCAGCATGCGAGCTTTCTTGCCCCCTTTAATTTCCCAGGCGATTTCGGTGGAGAACTGAAACTGGTAGCGGCGATCGTCGATGGACCAGGAACGGTTGGTTTCCATAAGAATGCCGTCGTCGGTATCGGCGATGAGATTTTCCGGTGTCCAGGTGCCGGGAAGCAGGCTGACGTTGGTCATGCGAATCATGGGCAAACGATTCCAGCTTTCGGTGCGCATTGTGCCGCCGGAGCGCTGCAAGCCCACGAGACGCGCGGTTTCGCGGCTGGAGAGATAGCCGCGGAATTCGCCGCCCTTGATGACGTCGATGCACTGCGCGGGAACGCCTTCGTCATCATAGGCAAATGTGCCGAGGCCGGGGCCGTGCGCGGGGCGGGCATCGGCGACGACATTCACGATGGGCGAGGCGTAACGCAGGTTATTCAATTTGTCGAGAGTGAGAAAGCTGGTGCCGGCAAAATTCGCTTCCTGGCCGAGAACGCGATCGAGTTCGATGGGATGCCCGACGGATTCGTGAATTTGCAGGCCGAGTTGGCTGCCGCCGAGGATCAGCGTGGATTTTTTTTCGGGGCATTGCGCGGCGGAGTGGAGGGCGACCGACTCTTCGGCCATCTGCGGAGCGTGCTTAGGAAGATTCATCGCTTCGATGAGTTCGTAGCCGCCGAGAATGTGCTGGCCGCCAAAGCTGTTCGGGTACGAACGCTTCTGGATGGCATCGCCTTTGAAGCAGGTGGCGACGATTCCACAGCCAGAGTGGAAGCGTCGCTGGTGGATTTTCGAGCCGGCGCTGGAAGCGAACCAGGAATCGATCTTGCGGAATTGCATGTCGGTTTCGGTTAGTGTGACGCCTTTGATCTGGCTCATCGCGGCGTCGGCTTTTAGCAGGAGATCGATCTGGGCTTCGAGGGGAATTTCGAAGGGGTCTTTCTGGCAAGGACCCTGCCAACTGTCCACATAGGAAGGTTCGGCGGCAAGCTGCACGTCTTCTTTTTTCGCGAGGGCGGACGCCTTGGCGATGGAGACCGCTTGCGCGGCGCATGCGGCGACGCCTTCACGGGTAAGTTGGTCGGTGGAAGCGAAACCCCAGGCGCCGTTGACAACGACGCGAATGCCGAGGCCGATGGATTCGCTCTGGCCGAGCGTGCCGACTTCGCCGCTCTTGGTTGTGAGATCGCGCTGGCGAAGATGCATGACGCGCACATCGGCGTAGGTTGCGCCGCGAAGGCGAGCGATGTCGAGAGAATGTCCGCAATAATCCCACATAACATTCACCAAGAATCAGGGCACCAAATCTAGCCATCAAAATTTTGGGGCGCCCCGACTTTGTCGAAACGCCCCGTTTTAAAGCAAATGCGGTTGCGCGGCGTTCTGCGGTTTATGTGCCTTCCTGCCAGGACGCGAGGTACTGCTCCTGCTCGGCGGTGAGCTTGTCGAGGCGGTGGCCCATCGATTCGAGCTTGAGGCGCGCGATTTCGCGGTCGAGATGCTCGGGCACAACGTAGACCTGAGGCTTCATGTCTTTGTGGTTCTTCACGAGATATTCCGCCGACAGCGACTGGTTCGCAAAGCTCATGTCCATCACGGAAGCGGGATGTCCTTCCGCGGTCGCGAGATTCACCAGGCGGCCTTCGGCGATCAGATAAACTTTACGGCCATCCTTCAGAAGGAATTCATCAACCAGCGGACGAACTTCCTTTTTGCCGGAAGAGAGCGATTCGAGCGCGGGGATTTCGATTTCCACGTTGAAGTGGCCGGAGTTGCAAACGATCGCGCCGCTCTTCATCACTTCGAAGTGTTCGCGGCGAATCACGTTCTTGTTTCCGGTGACGGTGATGAAAATGTCGCCTTCCTTGGCGGCATCGGCCATCGGCATCACGCGGAAGCCATCCATCACGGCTTCGATGCCCTTGACGGGATCGATTTCAGTGACGATGACGTCGGCGCCGAGACCCTTGGCACGCATCGCGGCGCCGCGGCCGCACCAGCCGTAGCCGGCGATGACGAGCTTCAGGCCAGCGATGAGGACGTTGGTGGCGCGAATGACGCCGTCGAGCGTGGACTGGCCAGTGCCGTAGCGGTTGTCGAAGAAGTGCTTGGTCATCGCGTCGTTCACCGCGATGATCGGATACTTCAGCGTGCCGTCCTTGGCCATGGCGCGCAGGCGAATCACGCCGGTGGTAGTTTCCTCGGTGCCGGCAATGACGTTACCAACGAGATCCTGGCGCTTGGTGAGCAGCATAGTGACGAGGTCGCAGCCGTCGTCCATCGTGAATTGCGGCTTGTGATCGAGCGCGGCCTTCATGTGCTGATAGTAAGTGTCGTTGTCTTCGCCCTTGATGGCGTAGGTGGGGATGTTGTAATCGCGATTCAATGAGGCAGCGACTTCATCCTGCGTGGAGAGAGGATTGGAGGCGCAAAGAACGGCGTCGGCGCCGCCGTCGCGCAGGGCGATCATCAGGTTCGCGGTTTCGCTGGTGACGTGGAGGCACGCGGAGACGCGAAGCCCCTTAAGCGGCTGCTCCTTGATGAAACGCTTACGGATGGATTGCAGCACTGGCATCTGCTGCGCGGCCCACTCGATCTTGCGCTTGCCTGCGTCGGCAAGCCCCATATCTTTTACGTCGCCTTTTTTAAGTTCTGCCGTAGCCATTTCTGGATTCCTCACAATTTAAATTTGCACTCGCAGAGCGAATGATTGCACCGGGACGCTTTCTGCCGCCAAGAGGGATCTACCTGCGGCAGAGAGGGAAACTTTTCTACGAAACAAGAAAAGCCGCGGCGAAATTACCCGCGGGCGACTGCTTCCACGGGAACGCTGAGTCCCGCGGCCTTGCGCAAGGAATCGGCGCGGTCGGTCTTTTCCCAGGTGAATCCGGGTCCGGTGCGGCCGAAGTGGCCGTAAGCAGCTGTTTGCTTGTAAACCGGACGGCGCAGATCAAGCGTCTCGATGATCGCCTTCGGCGTGAGCGAAAAATTCTGCCGCACCAGTTCGGTGATTTTTTCTTCTGGAATCGCGGCGGTGCCGAACGTGTCCACCATTACCGAGACGGGCTCTGCAACGCCGATGGCGTAGGCGAGCTGCACTTCGGCGCGGCTGGCAAGTCCGGCGGCGACGATGTTCTTGGCAATGTAGCGTGCCATGTAGCAGGCGGAGCGGTCCACCTTCGAGGGATCTTTGCCGGAGAAGGCGCCGCCACCGTGACGGCTGTAGCCTCCGTAGGAATCCACAATGATCTTGCGGCCGGTGAGGCCCGCGTCGCCCATCGGTCCGCCAATGACGAAGCGTCCCGTCGGATTGATGTGATATTTGGTCTTCGCGTCAAGCATGTGGGCCGGAATGATCGGCTTGATCACATACTCCATGATCGCGTGGCGCAGATCTTCGGTCGGCACGGTGTCGCTGTGCTGCGTGGAAATGACCACGGTGTCGACACGGAACGGCTTGCCGTTGCGGTATTCGACGGAGACCTGGGACTTGCCGTCGGGGCGGAGGAAATCGACCTTCTTGCTCTTGCGGACTTCGGAGAGGCGCTGCGTCAGGCGGTGGGCCAACTGGATCGGCATGGGCATGAGTTCTTCGGTTTCATCGCAGGCGTAACCGAACATCAGGCCCTGGTCGCCGGCGCCGCCGGTGTCCACGCCCATGGCGATGTCGGGCGACTGGCGCTTGATGGTGCACATGACCGCGCAGGTGGTGGAATCGAAACCAAAGAGAGCGTTGTCGTAGCCGACCTGTTCGACGGTCTTGCGGATCAAGTCATCGTAGTCGATGATGGCCGAAGTGGTAATTTCACCGGCGACGACGACCAATCCCGTCGTTACCAGAGTTTCGCAGGCGACCCGGCCCTTTGGGTCCTGGCGCATGACTTCATCGAGTACTGCGTCCGAAATCTGGTCGGCAATTTTATCCGGGTGGCCTTCTGTCACTGATTCGGAAGTGAACAGAAAGTTGCGCATGTTTCCGTCGCTCAAAACAAATCTCCTATATGTTCTTCAGCTTTAATTTTTGGAAAGGGGCAAGAAACCCCGCAGGGTCTACGTGCCAGAGGCCAGCAGACCTTAACTAAATCAGAGTAGCACCGGGCGTAAACGGAATCAACGCATTGAATTTGCAAGGGTTATGGATGCAGCGAGTGGCAATTTTGGGGCATTGAACTGAAACTAAAGGCATTTAGCGGCGATGGGAGCGCCGTCACTCGACGCAAAGCAATCAGGTTGGGCTAAGGCAAGATGACGGGCCGAACGCGGCCGTGCAGTCGATATATCGCAAAATCCTTCCGATCGACCGTAAAAAACTTGCGAACGTCTTCCCGTTCTGCGGCGCGGATTAGCGCTGCATCCGCAAGCTCCATGCCCCGATCGCGATACTTGCGCATCAACTCACGTATGCGTGGGATATCTTCGGCATCGAGTGGAAGGATGCCGATGGTGCCCCTCAGAATCGATTCCCACACTGCTTCCTGGCCCGCGGGCAAATCATTCAGAAGATAGAGAGCTTCGGTAAGGGCAGGCCAGACGGTTGCCAATGGCTCCTTGATCTCTCGCAGGGCGGCAACACATTCGTGGTGATGCTGGTCATCGGAATCGACCAGCGCGACCAATGGCCCTGCGTCCACCAGGATCACGAACGATTCCGCTTGGCGGCAAGAATCTTTCGCAATTGCATGCCACTTTTTTCGGAGCGCCTGGGATTGCCCCCTTGCACGACGCCGATCAGGTCAGCGAGCTGTTCGTACGGCGAGACGGCAGAATCGGCGAACTCGGGCCAGGAATTCAGAGCCCGGCGGATCACTTCCGAATTCGAGATGCCCTTGCGGCGGGCAACGCGCGCAATCTGGCGCCGCGTTTTAGGATCGAGCCGCAGTGTGACGGGAGCTTCCATGTTCTTTCCATCCTTGACACCATTGTAATACATCCTGTATTACAGCTCAACCAGAAAAGAGCCGTGGCAAGGAGAAAGGCGTCTACCCAGGAAGTCTGTCACTATATGGGAAATGCCTCTCTCGCGAAACGCGGGTTAAGCGTCGTCCGTGTCGTCGACGGTGACTTCGAGCTTGCCCTTGGTCTTTTTGGCCATGAGGTAGGTGCGGATGAAGGGGGTGAGGTCGCCGTCAAGGACGCGGTCGACGTCGCCGACGCTGAATTTGGTGCGGTGGTCCTTGATGAGGCGATAGGGCTGCATGATGTAGGAACGGATCTGGCTGCCGAAAGAGATGTCGAGCTTAGATTCGTCGAGACGGTCGGTTTCGTCGCGGCGCTTCTGAATTTCCAGGTCGTAGAGTTTCGAGCGCAACATCTTCATGGCCATTTCGCGGTTCTTGTGCTGGCTGCGCTGCATCTGGCAGGCGACGATGATCCCGGTAGGAATGTGCGTGATGCGAACGGCGGTTTCCACTTTATTGACGTTCTGGCCGCCCTTGCCGCCGGCGCGGAAAGTGTCGAGCTTCAGGTCATCAGGCTTGATGTTGATTTCGATGCGGTCGTCCACTTCGGGAATGACGAAGACGGAGGCGAAAGAAGTGTGGCGACGCGCGGCCTGATCGAAGGGGGAAATGCGTACGAGTCTGTGCACGCCGGTTTCGCCGGTGAGCAGGCCGTAGGCATTTTCACCGCTGAACTCGATCGTGGCGTTCTTGATGCCGGCTTCTTCGCCCGGAGTTTCGTCGAGCAGGTTGGCGGTGATACCGTTACGCTCCGCCCAGCGGAGATACATGCGCAGAAGAATCGAGGCCCAATCCTGCGATTCGGTGCCGCCGGCACCGGGCTTGATGGTCATGATGGCGTTGAGGTGGTCGTTCTCTCCGGAGAGCAGCGTCTGGGTTTCGAGTTCGCCGATATAAGTATCCGCGGCCGCGAGTTCCTTGCTGAGATCCTTCAGCAATTCTTCTTTTTGTTCGGCGTTGGATTCGCCCTTGGCGAGATCGATGTAGGTTTCGATGTCGCTTGCGAGACCTTCCAGTTTCTCGTCCGCGGCCAGTTGATCTTCGACGCGCTTGCGGTCGCGAAGGACGCTTTGTGCTTCTTCCTGATTGCTCCAGAAGTTGGGGTCGGCGGTGCGCTCTTCGAGGGTTTTCAGCCGCGCGCGGTTTTGGGGAGCGTCAAAGAAAGCTCCGCACAAGAGTGATGCGCTGCTTCAATCCTTCATACTGGTGCTGCAGATCTTCAAGAATCATGCGGTGTCTGGGGTGCCCGAACGAGGCCGGGCGATTTCGCCTTTCGGAAAGTGAGCAACACTAGGATAGCGGAAACGCCGACGCACATCCAGGCGAACCAGTCGCCGAAGCGCGTGTAGATGGTTTTGCCGGTGCGAAAGTCGTAAGGCAAGTCGGCGGCATCGCGGGTATCGCGCTGCATCGCGCGCAAGACGTTTCCGTAGGGATCGATCGAGGCGGTGATGCCGCTGTTGGTGTCGCGGATCAGCCATCGGCGATTTTCCACGGCGCGAACGCGGGCCATGCGGAGATGCTGTTCGGCCGCCTCGGATTTACCAAACCAGCCGTCGTTGGAAATGTTGATCAGGAGCTGAGCGCCGTTGTTGGCGAACTGGCGAATTTCACCCGCGTAAATCGCTTCATAACAGATAAAAATCGAAAACGTGCTGCCGTCCGAAAACCGGCCAACATTTCGTTCCTTGCCCTTGTGGAATCCACCGACTTCCTCGGAGACGCTGTTGACGACCTGATGGATGAGAGGAAAGGGTTCGTATTCGCCGAAGGGAACGAGGTGGATTTTGTCGTACAGGAACGCTTTTTGACCGATGCTATTCAACATCGCCGCGCTATTGTAAGGCACTAAGCCGGTGCGGGGGATTCCCTTCCCGCTTTCGAGAATCGGTTTCCAGTCAATGATGCCAACGATGACGGGGTGCTGGAATTCCGTGGCCAGGCGCGAGATGTACGGACCGAAATGCGGATCCTGAAAAGAGAATGGTGCGGGTGCTTCGGGCCACACCAGGAGGTCCGGCTGTTGCGCGCCGGGGGAACGCCGCAGGCTGAGTTGCTCGAGTTCCGCCATGTCAGCTTTATGATCGGCGTACCAGTCGCCCACATATTGCATATTCTCTGGAAAATTCGGCTGAACGACACGCGCGACGTGGTTGGCTGCGGCCGTAGGGACGAAGCGCGGTCCGACAATCTGCACCGCAAGCAGAATCACAAGAACGGCGGCGACAATGGCCAGCCTGTTTTTCCTTTTTTCGGACGGGCTGGCCAGAATCCAGATTAGCAGCGAATTAAATACGGCTACGAGAAACGATACCCCATAGATGCCCGTAATTGTGGTGAGTTGCACCAGCGCGGGGTTTCCCGCGGCGGGATACCCGAGCAATCCCCAGGGAAAACTGATCTCCGGCAGATAGGCGCGGAAGACCTCCGTGGAAATCCAGAGGAAGGGAGCGCCGAAAAGAGCGAGGCCAATTCCCTTTTGAGACAACCGCTGCACTATCCAGGTGAAAAGGCCAATCGAACATCCCCAGACCGTCGCGATGAGAAATAAGACTGCCCAGCCCGCCGCGGCTGACATGCCGCCGTGAACGGAGAGGACTTCGGCAACCCAGGACACGCAGGTCAGCACAAAAATCACGCCGTGCAAGAAGCCGCAGAAAAAGGCCACGCGCGCCCGCGATCCAAGCACGCTGAACAACAAAATGGCCAGGCAGAACCACGAATAAAAACTGGGATGCGCGCCGTAAAAAGAGAGCGAGAGGATCGCGCCGCTGAGCGCGGCGAGGATGAGACGAGCGATTGCGGGAAATTCCGGGGTGAGCAACGACCCCGGATGGGGATACCAAGGACGCGACGCCATCAGTGTTTTACGACGAATGCCTTGAAGCCGGCGTTCTCCAGGCCTTTCTTCGCGGCGTCGGCACTCTTCTGGTCTTTGAACGGCCCGACCTGCACGCGGAAATACTTGTCTTTGTGCGGCGGCTGCACATACGCGGAGAAATGTTTTTTCTGCAGGCTGCCTGCCAGGGCCTGCGCGTCGTCCTGCCTCGCGAGAGCCGCAACCTGCAAAACGATCGTGCCATTGGGAATCAGCGGCGCATTCGCGGCGTTTCGCTCAACGGGAGTGCGCGGTGCAACAACCGCCGGCGGCGCAGAATTTCTGGCATTTACCTGTTTGGATTGCGGCGGAATGGGCGACGTCTTTGGAACTGGCTCCAGATGCGGCGGAAGCTTCGAGGACTTGTCTTTGTCGTAAAAATTCCAGGTGGAATCGGATGTATTGGAAGTAGCCGGGTCGGAGTCGGTGGAATCCTTCACTGGAGTTACAGTTTTCTTCGGAGCAACATCCGGTTTGGCGCTGAGCACCGGCTCGAAAATTCCCATGCCATTATTCGCGGCTCGCACCTGGCCGTCATACTGATTGCGGCCCATCACGTAACCCAGGGCGAAGAACACGCCGGAAAAAACCAGCATGAGCAAAAACAAGCCGATCACGTGCCTGCTTTCCAGCACGCGCTCGCCAGCTCCGCGTCTCCCCCCAGATGCCATTTACTTAGTCATGCCCCCCGCCGACTTCATCCATGTATTAATAATATCTATAGGCAAGGGAAACACAATCGTTGTGTTCTTCTCGACACCTATCTCGGTCAAGGTCTGCAGGTAGCGCAGCTGGATGGCGGAGGGTTGCGTCTCCAGCACTTTGGCGGCGTCGGCAAGTTTTTGCGAGGCTTCGAACTCGCCTTCGGCGTGAATGATCTTTGCGCGGCGCTCACGTTCGGCTTCCGCCTGCTTGGCGATGGCGCGCTGCATCTGTTCGGGGATGTCCACCTGCTTCACTTCGACTTTGCCGACCTTAATGCCCCAAGGCTCGGTGTCCTGATCAAGAATGATCTGCAATTTGCCGTTGACCTTGTCACGCTGCGAGAGAATCTCGTCGAGTTCGAACTGGCCAACGACGCTGCGAAGCGTGGTCTGCGCCAACTGCGAGGTTGCATACTGATAGTTCTGCACTTGCGAAAGCGCGAGGTTGGCATCCACCACGCGGAAATAGCACACGGCGTTCACTTTCACGCTGACGTTGTCGCGCGTGATGATGTCCTGCGGCGGAACGTCGAGCGTTTCGAGGCGCAAGCTGATGCGATACAGCGTTTCAATAGGCCAGAAGACCAGTCGAACGCCCGCGCCCTTTGCTTCGGGTAACAGGCGGCCGAGACGGAGCACGACGCCGCGCTCCCATTCCTTAATGATGTAAAGCGAATTCCAGATCCACAGCAGAAACAGCGCAATCACCACCAGCGTGCCCAATCCAAAATACTCGAACATGATTTGCCTCCGGGACGTGCGCCAACCCTGGCTGCCTGTGGTGACCTAGGCTTGCTTCGGCTCCACAAACAGCTTCAAACCATCCACCCGCGTCACACGAACCAGCGTCCCTTCGGGAACGGGTGAAGAGGCCGCGGCGCGCCACAATTCTCCATGTACGCGGATCATTCCTTCTCCCTGAGCGGGAAGCGCGGCAGTGACGACACCCTCAGCGCCGAGCATCTCTTCCTTGCCCGTGGTCGTCTTCCATCTGCGGGACCTCAGTACCAGCCGCATTAGAAACACCGTTAGCAGAGCGACCGGCAGGGTCACTCCCAGCGCGACGCCCATACTGACTCCACCAGGCGTGAGTGGGGATCGGATCAAAAAGATGGCGCCCAGAAGCATGGAAACGACGCCGCCAATGAGGAGAACGCCGTGACTTGCGAATTTCGCCTCCATTATGAAAAGTGCGAACGCGAGCAAAATCAGCACCACCCCGGCGAAATTCACGGGGAGCAGATGCATCGCGTAAAGCGCCAGTACCGCGCAAATTCCGCCGATCACGCCCGGGGCAATCACGCCGGGGTGAGTGAATTCGGTGTAGAGGCCCAAGACGCCGACCAGAAGGAGGAGAAAGAAAACATCCGGATCCACGATGCGAGCCAGGAATTTCTGGCGGGCGGAAAGCTGAAATTCGTCCACGCGGTAATTCTCGAGGGAAAGTTTTACCGTTTTGCCGTCAAAGCGTTTAATCTCGCGCCCGTTCAATTGTTTCAGTAGATCCGCGTTGTCGCGGGCGATCAGATCAATCAGATGCCCTGCGAGCGCTTCATTTTCGGTGAACGCCTGCGCGTCGGTGACAGAAGTCTCGGCGAGTTTTGGATTGCGGTTGCGCTTTTCCGTGAAACTACGGAGGAACGCGGTCGCGTCGTTATTGATTTTCTTGCGTAGCACTTCATCCACGGGAACAGAAAATCCACCGGGGAGAAGAATCGGCGTGGATGCGCCGGTGCGCGTCCCGGGCGCCATGGCGGCAACGTCAGCGGACAAAAGAATAAAGAAACCCGCGGAAGCGCCACGCGCGCCGGCGGGAGAAACAAACACCGCGACAGGGACCGGGGAGTCCAGAATGTGATGGATCATGTCGGTCATCGAGTCGCTTAGACCGCCGGGCGTATCCATGGTGATCAGCACAAGCGAGGCCTGGCGTTTCGCTGCTTCCGCAAGACCTTCGTCAATATATGTGGCGAGAACCGGTTCCACTTCGCGATCGAGTTTCAGTTCGAGGACCAGCGGCGAATTTTGCGCCTCGGGAGTTGCGGCACGCAGTAATCCGATGCCAGCGACAAACAATGCCAGGCAAAGGCTGCTGATGCAAAATTTTGCGGGACTGCGAAACCACTGACCACGAGCGTTCATCGCGCACCTCCCGTGGGCTTGCTCTTTTCCAGGTGTTCCAACAACTGCCGCGCTTCCGTGTAATTCGGCGCAAGTTTGACTGCCTTTGCCACTTCCGCGCGGGCCAATTCCGGCTTCTTTTGCTCCAGGTAGATGCGCGCCAGCATAACGCGCCCAGTAGCCGAATCGCGCAAGGCCAAAGACGTCTGCATTTCCTGGACTGCTTCGTCGAGTTTACCTCTTCGACGGGAAATATCGGCAAGTTCGCGGTGCGCAACAGCATTCTTCGGATCGGCGGCAAGCGCGGCGCGAAATTCTTTTTCGGCGGTATCCAGACGCCCGGCGCCAAGTTCCTGGCGGCCGCGACGCAAGTGCGCGACAACCGGGTCGATGGGTGCTGCCGATTCGGCAGCCGCGCTGCTGGGTGCGGGCGGGGTGGCAAGCTGCATTCGCAGCGCCGTGGTATCGAGTTCACTGCTCACGCGCTGGTATTTTGCAAGTGATTCGGCTTTGCCATCCAGTTTCAGCGCAGGCAGGCCGTTGGGACCAAAGGCTTCAAGCGAGGTTTCGCGCTCCGCGGAAGCATCCTCCTTTTTTCCTTCCTTCTCCATGCTGAGGATCAGGAAGGCACGGTCTTCGGCGTTGTCGGGCTCCCGATCCATGGCCTCGCGGAATTGTGCGGCAGCAGCGGCGAAATCATTATTTTGCAAAGAAAGCAGGCCGAGGTTAAACGGGTAACCATCCTCGTCGGGATCGAGTTCACGGGCACGCGCCAGAGAGGGGAGCGCCGCGGCGAGTTTGCCCTGGCGTGCGAGCGCGAGCGCCAGATTGTTCAAGATTTCCGGCAGGTCGGCCCCGCTGACCATGTTCTGCTTCAAGTCTTGCTGGAGTTTGCTGAAAAGTTTTTCGGCTTTGTCGGGCTGGTTGAGGCGCAAGTAGCAAACGCCAGTGGCAAAAATCGCTTCGACGCTGCGTTCGTTGGTGGGCGGCACATGGGCAAACCAGGGCAAGGCCGAAGGACAATCATTGCGCGTGAAATAAACCTGGCCCAGAGAAAACGCAGGGTCGGGCCAGTTTGGCTCCAGCCGCGCCGCTTCTTTCAGGTCTCGAATGCGGGCGTAGTCCTCGCCGGCGAGCAATCCGCGAATGTAGTGTTCAAAGGCGCCCAGATAGATGGAACGCTGGAGTTTCGAAAATTCGGCAAGACTCAGCGGGAATTTGTGGTCAATGGTGGTCAGCAAACGCCAGGTGAGCCGCGTGTGCAGGTTCATCATGGAATCGAGCGAGCCCGTTTCGCGCACAGCGGGGAGCAGTGCGACGGGGTTGACACGCAACACGCGTGCGTTGACCGTCATGGAAGTGCCGTCGGACGTAAAATTCCCGAAAACAACGTAATCGGCATCCAGATCCTGCGCGATGTGCAGCATGGTGGCGCGGCTCAACTTTGCATTGGGCGGCAATCCGGCGCGGTCCATTTCGTCCAGGCGGCCTTCGTGCGAATAGACCTGTTGGCCGGCGGCGGAAAGTTTCTGAATGGTGAGTTCTTCGAGGCCCGCGCCGATCCATTCCAGCCGCGGCGTTGCTCCGGCATTCTCAAAGGGAAATACAAGAAAAACGCCGCTTTGCGGAAGCACGGGGGAGCGGCCGGGGACGGAGGCCGCGCTTTGCTGGCCAGACGTTGCGGCCGGCCAAGAGAAAATAAGACCGGCAAGCAGAATCAGAAAAAGCTTGTGTAAGCATTGCCGCCGTTTTTCCATTAAGACAACATTCTAGCAGAGGCAGCGGGCGATGGGCGGCGGGATCGTGCGCCGGTAGCGCTACTTTAACAGATACACAACGCGGCGGTTGGCATCCAGCGAGAGTACGCGAAAGCCCATGGAGCGGACGCTAAGCAATCCATCGAAGAGAGGCTCTTCGCCGCCGGGAACGAAGTAAGCGTTCTGTCGGAAGTGCTGGCCGTTCAGCTCAAATTCCAGTAAAGAGGCGGTGCGGACCGGAACTGCGTTGGCAACACTGTTGCCCTGTAGAAGGGTGTCGGATGTGTTGGACGAAATTTCGGCCGCAGACCTCGCGCCGAAAAACACAAGGCGGTCGGAGCCAGTGTCCACCAGGAGATGCAGAAACTTTCCGCCAACTTTGATTTCAGCAATCGGGAGATCGGCGCGGGTGGATAAGCTGATAGGGATTCCCGCTGGAGCGACGTCACCAAATTCGATCAGCTGATTTCCGTAGTCGAGGCGAAAACTGCTTTTGCCGAGAACGTCCATTCCCAGGATTCCGGCGATAGGAAGATTCAAGTCACGCTCGACAGAGCTGAGATCCGTTACAAGGACGGGCACGGACATTGCCTGCAGCGGGCCGAGGCGAATTTCCGGCACAGTGGTGGCAAGAGCTTCGGACTCTCTGCCGATGGCGGACAATTTGGCCTGCGCGAGGGGCAAACCTAGACGCCGGGCGGTTGCAATATTGAGGATGCTGGGTGAAGTCCCGGTGTCGATGATGAAATTCTGGCGGGCGAGTTCCCCGCCAAATTGGCCTTCGGCGACCACCAAAAACCCTCGGTAGACCTTTACCGGAATGCTTGCGCGCGGAATCGAATGATCAGAGTGGTGCGACGGATTCCTCGGAGGCATCGCCGCCAGCGAAGTCCCCCAGGTCCAAGAGCCAACCAGAAACAGGGTACCCAAACGAATGAGATCGCGATGCAAAGTTGCCGCACGCTCCTCCGACGGTATCGCTCACCGTAGAGGCCCGGCGGGGTACCACAAGGGTTTGCCCGTGGATTCCGGATAGATTGTGGGTGGCCGGATAACTAACGTTCGAGACAGGACTTATTCAAGGAAAAGCGAGGCGGGTGGGCGAAGGGACTGACACAACTTCAAAGGGCTTTCGTCCAATACAGCGAGGTCACTATGGGTACATCGAATCCCCTCCGAGCCATTTTTCGATTTGGTGCATTTGAGGTCGACTCCCGTACCGGAGAGCTCCGGAAGAACGGCATGCGCATTCGCTGTCAAGAACAGCCCATCCAGGTCTTGGTGGCGTTGCTCGAACGACCGGGAGAGTTGCTGACGCGGGAAGAATTGCGGCAGCGCGTGTGGCCCGAGGATACGTTCGTAGACTTCGACCACGCATTGAACACGGCCGTGAAGAAAATCCGGGCTGCGTTGAACGATGAGGCGGATTCGCCACGCTACCTGGAAACCGTTCCCCGGCGGGGATATCGGTTTATTGCGCCGGTTCAAACGGAGATGACGCCGGGACGCGCCGCGGAAGAACCTCCCAAAGAACTTAGGGAACCCGAAGAGCTTCCAGCGGGAAAACTGGACGTGCTATGCACCGCCGGCGAGAATCCCTTCTACTATCGGCCCGAAACTCACCGGCCGCTGTTTAACCGCCGGGTGGTGTTGCTGGCTGCCGCGCTGATCGGCGTGGTTGGCGGCGGCTATTACTGGAGCAATCATCGCGCGCGGGCCAGCGACAACAACACGCGCAATCGAACCATGGTGGCAGTGCTGCCCTTCGAAAATTTGACCAACGACCCTGCGCAGGAATATTTCAGCGACGGGATGACAGAAGAGACCATATCGCAACTGGGCCGACTGAATTCGCAAAATTTGGGAGTGATCGCGCGGACCTCGGCGATGAAGTACAAACATTCCGGAAAGGGCGCGCGGGAAATCGGGCGCGAGTTGAATTCCGACTATCTATTAGAAGGGAGCATCCGCCGCGAAGGGTCGCGCGTCCGTGTGGTGGCGCAACTTATTCGCGTGGCGGACCAGTCGCCGCGTTGGAGCCACCAGTTCGACTACGAGTTCGGCGAGCCGCTCTACATTGAGACCGACGCGGCGACGGAAATCGCCAATATGGTCCACACGGTGCTGGAACCGGCGACGCGCAAGCGCGTGCAAAAAGCAGACTCCATGGATCTCTATTTGCGCGGACTGGCGGAGTCCAACGTTCACACGGCGGAAGGCCTGGATCGCATTTTCCAGGCGTTTGACGAAGGCATGAAGAAGGATCCCAATTGCGCGCCGCCGTATGCCGCGCTGGCGCGATTGTATGAACGCGGCGCCAATCTCGGATTGCTGAAACCAACGGATGCCTATGCCAAGGCGCGGGCTGCGGCGCAAGAAGCGATTGAACTCGATCCTTCGAATCCGGAGGCCCACATTTATCTCGCTGATGCGCTGCTCACCGTGGATTTTGACTGGGCGAGAGCGCAGGCTGAGATTCAGAAAGCGCTTACGCTGAATGTGAATGATCCGAGCGCGCACGAATGGAACGGGATCTTTCTTTCGTTGCAGGGCAGGTTTGATCAATCTGTCCCGGAATTGCGCACCGCCGTGGAACTGGATCCACTCAACGCGGATTACCTGGTGACCCTTGGGAGTATCTTAATGGCGGCGGGACGCCCGGTTGAGGCGGAAGCTCCGTTAAAGGCCGCGATTGGACTGGATCCGGCTTCCGACGGCGCCCACTCTTCGCTCGCCGAGCTTTACGCGCGCGACAAGCGCTATGCCGAGGCAATCAACGAAACCACCACCGCATTCTTCCTCCGCGGACAGCGCGATCAGGCCTTGAAGATCAAGGCCACCTACGAAAAGTCGGGCTACGAGGCGGCCCGGCAGGTGGCGCTGCGGGAGCAGTTAAATTACCTTCTGAACCAGCGGGAAAAGCATTTTGTTTCGGCGTTCGATATCGCCGCGCAGTACGCGAAGCTGGGCGACAGGCAGCACAGTCTCGCGTGGCTCCAAACAGCCTACCAGCAGCGCGATGTTTCCCTGCTGAGCCTGAGGCACGCGCAGAATGACCTGTTTGCTTTCGAGAAAGATGCGCCGGAGTTCCAGGCGATCCTGCGAGACCTTCACTACCCGCAATAAGGATTTTTCGCGCAATGATCGAATTGCGCCGTATTGGATGAGTCGAGGAAAAAATCAGGCTTGTCGCTTGTCGATCAGGGCTGCGCGGATTCCACGGGCTTGGGCGCCAACAGGTCCTCGGCCGCGGGATTTTTCAGGACCACGGCAAAGATCGGATCCTTCTGGACGGAATTGAAGTCACTATAGCCTTCGTCGCGCGCTTTCCTTAAATAAAGGATCGCGCGGTCCACATCCCCTTGCTGGGCAAAGGATTTCGCAAGAAGAAAGTAAAAACGCCCGCGGTCCACGCTGATGGAACGATCCTGAATCACTGTTCCTCCACGCGACCGGGCGGGGTCGAGCGATGTCGGATCAAGCTGCAGCGCCTTGCGGAAGGACGCGATTGAATTTTCAAAATCCTTCTGGCTGAAGTACGCGTAACCCAGGTTCAGGTAAAACGGGGCGAAATTATCGCGAATGGAAATCGCCCGCTTGTAGGAGCGGATGGCCTTCGGAAATTTTTTCCGTTCGTAGAGCACCGTCCCCACATTGTTATGCGCGTCGGCGTAGTGCGGATCCACCTTGGCGGCCTTTTGATAGCACTTCAGCGCCTGGTCCAGCTGGGCCTGATTGTGGTGCGCGATTCCCAGCTCATTCCAGTACAGCGGATTTTTCGGGTTGGTTACGGCGAGGCGATAGAAAATATCCTCGGCCTCTTTGAATTCCTTGCGCGCCAGGTGCAAACGCGCCATCTCCTCGTCGGCCAGGCCGGAAGAGGCAGGCGTTTGCGCGGCCGTGGAGATCGAAGCATTTGCAACCTGAACGAACTTTTCCTGGGAAGACAACGAAGGGGAGAAAGCAACTGCGAGGAAGGTCACTGCCGGAATCGCCAAGAAATTCCTGGTCATGGCGAATCTCCTTTGCCCGGGTCGGGCTTCGCCGGGTCTTTCTTCTTCTTGTCCCCAAAGATACCAAAAAACTTCTGTAAAGGGCCTTTTTTCTTTTCCTGAGTCTTGGCCGGGTCAACAGTCTGGCCGCCAGATTGGCCGGCGACTGGCGCGCCGTTTTTATCCACCTGTCCGTTCGGAGAAACGTTGGTGTTTGGAGGCGGAGGATTTGAGGAGCCGCCGCCAAAGATATGCGAAAGGAACGAACCCGCGGCGTTGAGCGGGTTGTGGCCGCCGTGGAGTTCGCAAAACTGCGTCGGCCCGGAACCTGAAACGTAGACCTCTTCGCGGGTCACGGGGCAATTCGGGGTTGCAACTTCCAACGTATCGGCGTCAATGATTACGGAATCGACGCCTTCCGGCTTGTCGAGCTCTCTGACGTCGCGGTAGCCCGGTAGGGCGGTGGCATGAATCATGAAGTCGGCCCAGATGGGAGCAGCGGTCGCGCCGCCGGCAAGGCCGAGATCGTGATTGTCGTCGAAGCCGATCCAGATCACGCAAACCAGATTGCTGGTGAATCCGGCAAACCAGCCATCGCGCGAAGTGCCGGTCTTCCCAGCCGCCGGCAAAGTGAACCCTTTGGCGCGAACCTGCGCGCCGGTACCTTTGTTGAGAACGTCCTTCAGGATGCTGTCCACAAGATAGGTGACGCGTGGATCGAGAGCGAGCTTCGTCGTCGGGCCGTACTTTTCGAGGGAGTTCCCGCCCGCGCTGACTACTGACTTGATGTAGTAAGGCTCCGCGCGCGTTCCCATCGTGGCAAACGCGGTGTACGCGCCGGCGACTTCCAGCGGCGTCAATTCGTATGCGCCCAGTGCAACGGCTGGCGTCGGGCGGATATTCGCGCTCAAGCCCATCTGGCGGGCGATCTGTACCACGCGGCCATAGCCAACCATCTCGGCAACTTTCACCGTGGCAACGTTCAACGAATTCGTCAGCGCCTGGCGCACGGTGACCTTGCCCATGAAACGCTCGCCATAGTTGTTCGGTGTGTATTCCTGGCCGTCAAATTCAAAGACCGTCGGCTCGTCGTCCACGGTCGTTGCCGGAGTAACCACCGGCTGCGCGCCATCCACCGCATTATTGAACGCGGCGGCGTACACAAACGGCTTGAACACGGAGCCCGGCTGCCGATGCGCCAGCGCGTGGTTCAACTGGCTCTGCCCGTAATCTCTTCCCCCGATCAGCGCCTTGATCTCGCCGGTGCGAGGATCGAGAGCGATCAGCGAAGCCTGGGCCTGGGGAATCTGCTGCGGCTCGGCTTTCTTGCCTTTCGGCTTGCGCGTCTTGGCATATTTCGCGGCCAGCATCGCGTCCACGTTCTTCATGCCGGAGTCAATGGCGGCTGCCGCGACGCGCTGCAATTGGGGATCGAGGGTCGTGAAGACGCGGTAGTTGGAACTGAGCAAATCCTGCTCGGAATATTTTTCCAGCAAGTGATCCTTGACCATGTCCACGAAATAGGGCGCTTCGTTTCCGGAGATGGCAGAGCGCACCAGCTTCAGCGGCAGGCCCTTGGCATCCTGCACGTCGGCATCGGTGATGAATTTGTTTTCGAACATCTGCGTGAGCACGCGGTCGCGTGCCTGCGCCGCCCGCTCCGGATGCCGGTCGGAGACGGAGTAATAATTTGGCGCGCGGATCAATCCGGCGAGAAAGGCACACTCCGGCAGCGTCAACTGGCGCAAATCCTTGCCGAAATAGGCTTCACTGGCTTCCGCGAATCCGCGAATGCCAAAGCTGCCGCGATTGCCCAGGTAGACTTCGTTCGCGTACATCTCGAAAATGCGCTGCTTGCTGAAGCGCTGTTCCAGTTCGAAGGAAAACATGGCCTCGGCGAGTTTTCTCTGCCAGGTGCGGTCGGTCGAGAGAAAGTAGGTCCGCGCAACCTGCATCGTGATGGTGCTGGCGCCCTGAAAGTGTTGGGCGTGCCGGAGGTCGGCCCACGCGGCGCCGGCAATGCGGATGAAGTCAAAACCCGGGTGCTCGAAGAATCGTTTGTCTTCCGCGGAGAGGATGGCTTGCACCAGTTGGGACGGCAAATCGTCATAACGAACCGGGCGGCGCTTTTCGCGCAGGCTGTCGAACAGGTTGGTGATCAACTCCGGCTCGATTTCCGCCGTGCCCATGTCCGACCCGCCTCCGAGCGGGCGAATAGTTCGAATGACCCTGCCGTTGAATTGGACGGCCAGGGCGTTACCTCCGGCAAAGAAGGAGAGTTTCGACGGCCGGATATCGAGGGTGTTGCCCTGGATGGTGTAGGTGCCGAGGGCGTTTTCATCCGCGTCCGGGCGATAGCCGGTGCGCTGGAGATAAGTTACCAGGTCGTCCACGCCCCAGGCCTGCCCGTCGGAAATGTGCTCGGGAGCCGAAAAAATCTGCGTGGTGTTCTGCAGGACGTGGCCAGAAAGCCGGAGGTCGATCATCCGGGAGTACCTGACATAATAGAACGTGAAGATACCCGCAGCCAAAATAAAGCAAAGCGCCACGATGGCCAGCAGGCCCAGCCCGAACGCAGAAGTCCAGAAACCTTTTTGAATGCGCAATCGCAATTAATGCTCCCTGAGGGTGGGCTAAGGTCTATTGTCTCTTAATAGAGAAGTGGAGCAAAACCATAGTTCGCTCCAAAGAAGGAGTCAGCCTCCTGGCATGACTGTTTGCCTGTGCGCCGCTTACTTCATCAGGTCTCGCCCTTCACTGGAAGGCGAGAAGTTAAATTCGGTCTTGTAGACCTTAAAATCCACGGGAACGCTGTAATTCACGGTGATCATGACCCCGTGATTGGTGTTCTGCACTTTAATGTCTTCGCGATTGGCGGGGATATCGAGGTCCTGAACGACTTTAAAGATGATGTCGCGTATCTGATCTTCGGTGTAGCGGTTTACGACGGCAAAGCGCGCTTGTTCCGTGATCTTGTCGCTGAGCTGGTATTCGGCCACGTAGACCGGCACAATTTTGACGGCCGCAAAGACCCCGGCGAACAGAATGACGGTGTAAATAATAGCTTTCAGCCTGCCCTCGCCGCGTTGCGAGCGCTTCGAACTTGATGCTAACCAGCTCACAAAAAAATCTCCCATGGCCGCCCAGAGGGACGGCACGATAAAATGCCTTTCAATTACGCTAGCACTCGGCTATCAAGCTGTCGAGATGGAGGGCGTACAGGTGTTCTTCAAATGCAACGGCTGGGCCTTGCTGGTTCGCGGTTGTCCTTGCGGACAGGCTTAGTAAGCCCGCCCGAAGATGGCCCGATTCTTTGCCGGTTTCCCGCAATATACGCAAGCGCCGCTGTTTTGGACTTCCTTTCCCAGCACCGCCGTCTGATCTATTGGGATGCAGCGCATCGTGGCGCGGGTTTCCTCCTTGATTTTCGCTTCGCAGTCTCCGCTGCCGCACCAAAGGGCGAAGGCAAAACCGCTTTCCACGGCCTTCTTTAGCTCGTCATAGGTAGTCGTCTCGTGAGTGTTGGCGCGCCGGAAGGCTAGGGCCTTGTCGAAGAGCGACTGGTGAATTTCCACAAGCAATTTTTCGATTGTGGCTGGGAGGTCGGCCAGCGAGGCGCTGACTTTTCCTTCACGGCCGGGACGATCGCGCCGGGCCAACATGGCGGATTGCTTGGCGACATCTTTGGGGCCGAGTTCCACGCGGACTGGAACGCCGCGCATTTCCCAGTCGTTGAACTTCCAGCCGGGACTGAAACCTTCGCGTTCGTCCAGATGGACGCGGAGGTTGGCCTTGACCAACTGCGCTTTCAAGTCCTTCGCTGTTCTCTGAACGGAAGCCTTTTCCTCGTCGGTTTTGTAAATCGGGACAATTACTACCTGAATGGGCGCTATCCGTGGCGGCATAATTAATCCCTGATCGTCACCGTGCACCATGATGATTGCCCCGATGACGCGGGTAGAAAGCCCCCAAGAAGTCGTCCAACAGTGCTGTAACACTCCCGTCTGGTCTAGATATTTCACCTCAAAAGCCTGCGCAAAATTCTGCCCCAGAAAATGGGAAGTACAGAACTGCAAAGCTTTTTGGTCTCCCATCATGGCTTCAAGTGAATACGTTGTGTCCGCGCCAGCAAACTTCTCGGCGTCGGACTTGACGCCGGGAATCACCGGGATTGCCGCTTCGTTTATCGCGAAGTCGGTGTAGACGTTGAGCATCTGCAGGGTTTCGTCCACCGCTTCCTGACGCGTGGCGTGAGCGGTGTGGCCCTCCTGCCAGTAAAATTCGAGCGTGCGCAGGAACAGCTTGGTGCGAAGCTCCCAGCGAATGACGCTGTTCCACTGGTTCATCAACACGGGCAAGTCGCGGTAAGACTGGATCCACTTTGACCACATGTGGCCGATGATGGTTTCCGAAGTGGGCCGAAGAATCAGCGGTTCGGCGAGTTCTTCGCCGCCGCCGATAGTCACGACGGCAAGCTCCGGCGAAAAGCCCTCGACGTGATGCTTTTCCTTTTCGATGAAGCTCTTGGGGATCAGCAGGGGGAACGCAACGTTCTGGTGGCCGGTAGCCTTGAAGCGTTTATCCAGCGCCGCCTGAATGTTTTCCCAAAGCGCCCAGCCGTAGGGACGCACGATCATGCAGCCGCGTACCGGCGCATAGTCCGCGAGTTGTGCCTTCAGCACCAGTTGGTTGTACCACTCCGAAAAATCTTCCGCCCTTGTTGGTAGCTTCTCTTCCGCCATGCGTCTCCCTGTCCGTCCCGCTTGCGCTTAGTTAAGCATTCGAGCGTAGCGAACACCGTCTCCCACTGTCAACGCGATGCCCGAAAGCTTGAGTCTCCAGGCGGGTTTTGTCTACAATCTCGCCATGCGCAAGGTCGTCCTTGGCCTGGGCATCAGCCTCGATGGGTACATCGCCCGTCTTGACGGTTCCGTCGACTTTCTCTTCATGCCCAAGGATTATTCGATGGCCCCGTTCTTTAAGACCATCGATACGGCCGTTATGGGCCGCAAGACTTACGAAGTCGGCCTCAAAATGGGAGGCGCTGGCGCGTTCGGCGGCTCTTCGATGACTTACTACGTGATGTCCCGCTCGCAACCCGCCGGTGAGCGAGGTGGCGTTATCTTCACCAAGCAGACGCCTGCCGAGCTAATCGCTCAAATCCGTAAGAATCGAGGCAAGAACATCTGGCATATGGGTGGCGGCGAACTCGCTCGCGAATTCCTTAAGGCCGATCTTGTAGATGATATTTATCTCGGCGTCGTGCCCATCTTGCTCGGTGAAGGCCTCCCACTATTCCCGAGTGGCTTCCCCCAACGCGATTTCGCGCTCCTCGAAAACAAGTCCTTCTCCAAGGGCCTCATCACCCTCAAGTACAAACGCCTCCGCACAAAGGCAAAACGTAACCCCTGAATTGCTCGCAACACCGGAGACCCTCTTCTATAGTCAACGCGACCGGTAACCCCGCTTTACTCAACAGTGCCGGGTCCCATAACCATCCGAGTACGTCACTTTACCTATTTTCGCGCGGATGTCCCCGCCAAATACGGCGACGTAAAGGCGGTTTTAGATCAGATTTCCGCAGCAGGCATTCAAGACGTGGCCTTCATCACATACCAGCGCGAACCCGAACCCGGACGCTAACTCAAACTCACGCATTCCCGGGACTCTACCCGGTAACAGTCCGACGACGGCGCCTTGCTGGATTTCTCCGAACCGTCTTCCCTTGATTTGTGGTTCGTGGATATCGTCTGTCCAACCCTTCCCGCACCAGCGTCTTGATCACTGCTTGCCTGCTGATATTGAGCTCCTCGGCGGCATCATCCAATTCCCCAAGCATGGGTGCTGTGAAATCCACGTTGACCCGTTGGATGGGGTAAACCATGCGTAGTCGGTTGGTGAAGAATCGGCTGACGTCCTCGCCACGATCCGCCATGCGGGCAATCTGTTCTGCGCTGATCGGTTTGTGTCTCTTATTGGCTTTCTTCATAAAGTTTTCTTTCTTCGGGCGTGGCTTTCCAAAGTGTGACGAGATGAAAATATTCTCCTTCATCATCCTCGCGAACTTCGTAAATCACCGCATAGAGCCTTCCCTTGATCCAGCCAATCGCACGAAACTGCTCGGGAGCATCGGACCGGCGGTCAAAGCCGTGCGGCAGCCTGAAGAGTTCCTCCGTTTCCTCAAAGCCCACTCCCCGGCTCGGATCCTTGCGCAGCTTACGGCTCTTGCGCTCGTCAAAATGAATCCGCAACCCGGTATAACTCTTATACCACATTCCGCGCCTTTCGGAGTGCCCGCTACACACTCTGGTGCACTCAGCAACTGCACAGAATATAGTGGCTATTGATAAGGATTAGTATTCAAATTGACAACAACCAGTGTACAAGCAGCATTCGCCTAAATCGCGCTGCCGAGGAACCAGTCTTTGTCGGAGTCTTGGGTTTTGCTGCGGATGAGCAACTCTGGATCTTTGAC
>Ga0137415_10000564_pt1 | contig 35936 bp, 30 predicted proteins | sample CZODoug3_1_1_16f_FD_183082 | JGI IMG/M metagenome (GOLD analysis project Ga0137415, IMG submission 183082) | Vadose zone soil fungal communities from Angelo Coast Range Reserve, California, USA - CZODoug3_1_1_16fungal (Hybrid Assembly) | ecosystem: Environmental > Terrestrial > Soil > Vadose...
GGAAACTGCGAAGCGCTCATCTCGTGGCACATCCGAAAAGGGACGTTCGGCTCAACGAAACTCGACGGCGTGACGTTCGCGTGGGGCCTCTGGTGGCCGAAAGCGATACACATGGGAGGCGGGACCGGCCGGGTCTACGTCGACGCGAAGGCGAAGCCGGACCAGCGTGAGGCGGTTGAGAAAATTACGGGCGGCAAGGAGGGCGGAGGCGTCTTCGCGATCTTCCCGTCGACGTTGACGAAATCGTTCCCGGCGAAAACTGCGAAAATCAATTTCAAGTACAAGGGCGTCGACAGCTCGTTCGCGGTCGACGGGGTCGGAGCGGTCGACAGCGAGCACATTCGGAATCCCGTGACAGGCGCCCCGTTCGAGGGTTACATCCTCTTGCCCGGCGGGATCAACATGAAGAAGTCGACCGTGACGAACATCCGTCGGTGGTGGCTCCGCGACGACGCCCCGGGTTGGGACATGGCCCACGAGAACGTCGCCGGATTTGTGACGGTCCAGCGGTACAACGAAAAGGGTCCTGTCAAGCGGGCCGGCTGATCGGGACGGGGGAGTCGAAACCGCCGGACTCATCGCTTTCGGTCGCGGCGCTTCATCACGTCGTGGGCGCCATCGACGATCTTCTCCGCGGTCAGACCGTACTTCCGGAGAAGCTCTTCCGCCTCTCCGCTCTCGCCGAACACGTCCTGGACACCGACCATGGCGATCGGCACCGGATGGTTCGCCGCGATCGCGGAGGCGATCGCTGCCCCGATGCCATGGACGACCGTGTGCTCCTCCGCGGTCACGATCCCGCCCGTTTCCCGCGCCGCGCGGTCGATCATTGCGATGTCGAGCGGCTTGGCGGTGGCGAGATTGATCACCCGGGCCTGAATCCCTGCGCGCTTCAGCGCGTCCGCGGCCTCGAGGCAGCGGGCCACCATGAGGCCGCAGCCGATCAGCGTGACGTCGGATCCGTCTCTCAGGACGCGCGCCCGGCCGATCACGAAGTCGTCCTCCGCTGATGTGACCGTCGGCACATTCGTGCGGGAGAAACGGCAGTAGACAGGCCCTTTCATCGCCGCGGCGGCGTCCACGCACTTCGCCGTCTCGGGACCGTCCGCGGGAACCAGGACCGTCATCCGCGGGATGCCGCGCATGAGGGCGATGTCCTCGTTCATCTGATGCGTCGCGCCGTCCGGTCCGACGGTCAGTCCGGCGTGGGAGCAGAAGATCTTCACGTTCAAATTCGTGTACGCGACATTCTGCCGGATGACGTTGTAGGTATGCGCGCTCCCGAACACGCTGTACGTCGCGGCGAACGCGATCTTTCCGGCCGCCGCCAGGCCCGCGGCGACGCTGATCATGTTCGGCTCCGCGATCCCGAGCTGGAAGAACCGGTCCGGGAAGGACTTGCCGAAATCGATCGTCTTGATCGACTCCGTCGTGTCCGCGCCGACCACGACGACGTTCGGGTTGCGCCGACCCAGATCGATGAGCGCCTTGCCGAAGTACGAGCGCTGGCTCTCCATCTTCCATGGCCCTGCGGTCAAATCGCGGCCTCCTGGGCGTCGAGCTCCGCGAGGGCGAGCTTCAGCTCCTCGTCGCTCGTCGCGGCACCGTGATACTTGATCTTGTTCTCCATGAAGGAGACGCCTTTGCCTTTCACGGTGCGGGAGATGACCGCGGTGGGCCGGCCTTTGGTGCGGTGGGCTTCCTCGATCGCCGCGAGGATTTGGCGGAAGTCGTGTCCATCAATCGTCAGGACATGCCAGTTGAACGCCTCCCACTTTTCCGCGAGCGGCTCGAGGGGCATGATGTCCTCCGTGCGGCCCTCTTGCTGGATTCCGTTTCGATCGATGAACGCCGTCAGGTTGTCGAGGCCGTACTTCGACGAGGACATCGCGGCTTCCCACGTCTGTCCGACGTCCTGCTCGCCGTCGCCGAGGATGCAGTACACCCGCCACGGCTTGTGATCCATGCGGGCCGCGAGCGCCAGTCCGACGGAGAACGACAGACCTTGGCCCTCGGCGCCCGCCGCGTTTTCGACGCCGGGCGTGGTCCCCAACTCCGGATGGCCTTGGAGGCGGCTGTTCAGCTTGCGGAACGTCAGCAGCTCGTCAACGGGGAAGAATCCGCGCTCGGCCAGGGCCGCGTACCAGACCGGGCAGGCGTGGCCCTTGCTCAGGACGAATCGGTCCCGATCCGGCCACGTCGGATTCTTCGGATCGACGCGGAGGACGTGGAAGTACAGCGCGGTGACGATGTCCGCCGCGGACATCGAGCCCCCGGGATGGCCGCTCTGCGCGTTGTGCGTCATGCGGATGATGTGCTTCCGCAGGGTCACGGCCTTCTTCTTGAGGCTCGCGATGAGCTCCTCGGAAACGTCGACCACGGCGTGCCCTGCCCCGCTCCCCGCCCGGAGACGGTCGGGACATGACGGGGGATTATTAAGGGCTTTGTCGCGGATTCAGCGCGGCTTTCTAGCACGCCGCACTTCGGACCAAACCACGGCGGCTCCAGCTGAAAGGAAAATGATCACTACTACTGTGACCGCGGCACCCAATCCTGTCACGCCGAGCGCGATGAGGAGGTAGGCCGAGGCGAGTGGCAGGATCCAGCCCAAATTGATGAGCAGAGACTCGAAAGTCCATCGATTCATCCCGCCATGCGCGCGGACTTCGGGAGGCGTCGCCGACGCCACAGAACGACGTAACGCTCTTGCTCAGATGAAACATCGCTGCGGGTCCTCGGCCCCGCGCGTGGCCGGTTGTCGAGACCGCGGTAACTACAATATGGCTACCCATCGAAAGTGCGCGAGTTGAGCCAAGCCCGACAGTTCTCGCTGAGCCGCGCCGTGTTATTATCAGTCCTAAATATGTTCGACCACGCACGCGGTGTTCTACGTCCGTCTAATAATTCCCAAATACTCCAGGCGCGGTTCGCCGGTTTCGCAACGGAGGATCAGAGATGCGCATCAGACCTCTTGGCATGGTTGCGGTGACAGTCACGTTGGTGGGACTCGCCCTTGCGGCCGTGGCCTTCGGTCCAGCGAACCTCGCGAACCTCGGCTCTCCCACCGGGGGGAATACCCCGCAAACCTCGTCGATCGGAACGCCGACCTGGCACGTGGGCGATAGCTGGACGTACCACGTGAACTCGACACCGCCCGACGTGTTTGTGGCGGGTCCGACCTGGGGAAGCCCGTCGCTCGAGGGAACCTTGACCCGCACCGTCGCGTCCGCGGACGCTTCCCAATACAATGTGACACTGCACGGGTCCTTCCACCTGGGCAGCGTGTTCGACGCCGCCCGGGATGGCGGATACACGAACTCCTCGACCTTGCTGCTGTATCGGCCGGTCCTCGAGAATGCGACGGTGGACGGCTACGCGTTGTATCGCGCGTCCGACCTCGCGGAGCTGAAGGAGGTCCGAAGCATTCATCTCAAGAGCTCGCTTTGGACCGCACGCGGCTGGTTCAACGCCTCGTACACGGCGACGGTCCAGACGACGTACGAGCCGGCCCTCGACATCTGGGCCTTCCCGCTTGGCGCGAACGAGACCTGGAACGTCTCGAGCAATGCCACGATCCACGCGATGATCGCGTGGCGCTTCGACGGCCCGAACGAATCGTTCGGTTTCTGGCACACGTTCAACGTGACAACGCCGATCCGCCTGATGCTGCACTCCGGTGAGATTCAGGACGTGACGACGCCCGCGGGAACGTTCTCGTCGATCCCGGTTCGCGTCGCGCTGCCGGCGATTGATCGCCTGACGACGGACGATCGCGAGGGACCCGTGGTGGGCCTCGGAGGCGATGAGTGCGGCAGGCCCCGCCTCGCGGCTGAAGCCTGGTTCAGTGGCGACGTCGGAAACGTCGTGAAGGCGGTGACCTTCATCGGTGGGATGAAGATCGTCGCGGAGCTCGCGTCGTTCCACCGAGCCTAGACGATTGCAACCGAAACCTACCGTCCTTCCCCGCGGCATGCGTCGCGGGGAGGGAAATCTTATTCCACGCGCGTTCCTTGCGCGGGTCGATGGCCATCAAGATCGCGCCCTCGATCCTGTCCGCGCGGTTCGACCGCTTGGGGGACCAGGTGCGCGAAGCGTCGGACGCCGGCGCGGACATGCTCCACATCGACGTGATGGATGGCCACTTCGTCCCCAACCTGACGATGGGACCCGCCATTGTCAAGTCGATCCGGCCCCTGACCAAAGTTCCGCTCGACGCCCACCTGATGGTCACGCATCCGCAGGACTTCGTGAAGGCCTTCGCCGAGGCCGGAGTGGACGACCTCACGGTCCACGTGGAGAGCGACCACGACGTTCGCGCGACGATCCGGGCGATTCGCGATGCCGGGGTCAGCCCGGGCGTCGTCCTGAACCCGGCGACGCCGTTTGAGAAGAGCGTGCCGTACCTGGGCGACGTCGACCTGCTGCTCGTCATGACGGTCCATCCCGGATTCTCCGGGCAGGCCTTCCGAGCGGATGTCGTGCCGAAGATCCGCGCGGCCCGGAAGTACGTCGACCAGGAACATCTCGCGGTCGAAATTCAAGTCGATGGCGGGATCAAAGTCGACACGGCACCGGTCGTCGCGGAGGCGGGCGCAGACATCCTCGTGTCCGGCAGCGGCATCTTCCCCGACCGTGTCCGCGAGAACTTGATGGCCCTCCGCCAGGCCGCCGAGAAGGGCCGCGCAAGTTCGAAACGCATCTAGGACGGAATTCGTCGCCCAGCCGAGTCCCGGCTCGCAAACCTTTAGGAGCAAGAGGGCATCGAGGCGGTTGCGATGGTCCGTCTCGGATTCGTGATCGGAACGCTCCTCCCCGTGGCCCTGCTGGCGGTGAACCTCGCATTGGGCTACGGCGGGATCCTCGTCACCATCGGCCTCCTGGTGTGGCTGGGGACCGGCATCCTGCTCACGCCGGCGTCCGAGGACGAGACCTAGCCCTTTTCGTAGAGCGAATCGCCCGCCACGGAGAGCTCGACCCACTCGTCGATCGATCGGACGTCCTCCAGGAGGACGTTGACCATCTCCCCCGACTCATCCTCGACGATGAACGAATCGAGGACGTCGTCCGCCTCGTTCGTGTCCCGGACGATGCCGACGAATTCGCCGTCCGAATCGATTACGTTCAGGCCCGCAAAGATCTCCGCCACCGGGCCGCGGAGCGTCACGCGGTCCACGATCCCGCTCACGAACCGACGGCCGAGGCGCATCCGGCCGCCGGACCCTTCCCCGAGCACGAGGGTGTTCACCTCTTCGCCGGAGACGTAGCCGACCTCGACGCCTTCTCCGTCCACGACCGCCATTCCGACGAGCGAACGACCGCGCCGTCCGGCCAAACCGAGACACCTCCGGGGTGCGCCCTGCGCGGGACGGTCCCGACGGGCGTGCGAACGGCGCGCGGCTACTGAAGCTTTTCGGGAACCGGCCCGGGACCGGTCCGAGCCATACGGTTATCAGGTGAGATATCGAGGACGCTTCATTTATACCGGCTGACCCGACATCCAACGGTGTCATTCCCTCCCGATGCGGAGGGCGACCCCTCGGTTGGAGCCACATGGCCCGCTGCCCCCTCTGCGAATCGGACGTACCGGACGGGCGATCCGCGTGCGACGTCTGCGGGCACCCGTTCGACCGGGGCCTCACGACCCGCGCGGCGCCCGACATCACGAAACGGGCGATGGCGGCCGCTCGCAAAGACCTCGTCCCCTCGAGCCGCGAAACGGCCGACCCGTCGTTCGCCCGGAGCCTGTTGGAGCGGGCCGAACAGACGGAGGCCGCCGGCGACCTGGGACGGGCGCTCGATCTCGCCCGCGCCTCCCGGCGGGTCCTCGAAATCGCGCGGCGCAAGGCGCGGGTCGCGGATGCGCTCGCCTATGCGGACGCGGTCCTCGACGGCGCGAAGAAGGCCGGCATCGAGACGCTCGCGTTCCAGCGGAACATCGACCAGGCCCGGGGCCTCGCGGGCCGAGGGGACTTCGTCGCCGCGGAACGCCTGCTTCGTCGAATTTCCATCCGAGCGCTCGACCAGCGACGGGAACGGGTCCTCCAGGGAATCGTCGAAAAGGCCCAGGCCCGCGTGCGATACGCGGAAGAGCGCGGCGGGAACGTCGAGGAGGCGGAAAGCCATCTCGCCGAAGCCCGGAACGCACTCGCCTTGCGGGAATACGGTCGCATCCGACCGCTCGCCTCGAAGGCGATCGAGAAGGCGGACGCCCAGCGCAAGTATGCGCGCGCGGAGACCATCCTGGACCGCGCCGCGGCGGACGTCGACGCCGCTCGGCGGGACGGCGTGAACATCGCCGAGGCCCGCAAGGTCCTCACCCAGGCCCGGGACGCGCTCCGACGGGGCGTGTACGCAGACATTCCTCTCCTGGCCCAAAGAGCTCGGAACAGCTTGCAGGAGGCGCGACGCTATGCGGTCGCCGACGCGGGCCTGCGGGAGTCCGCCCGCGAAGCCTCACGCGAGCGTCGGAAGGGAGTCGAGGTAAGCCGCGCGGAGGCCCTCCTCGACGAAGCCGAGATGGCTCTCGCGGCGAAAGAATATGGCAAGGTCCGGGCGCTCGCGAAGGACGCCCACGACGCCGTGCGGGAGGCGTCCCTCCTGCAGACGGTCCGGAACGCGTTCTCCAGCCTCCAGGTCGACGCGGAAGACTTGCGCAATCTCGGGGCCGACGCCGCGGACTTCGAACAGATCCTCGTCGATCTCACAAAGGCGGTCGAGGCGAAGGACCTCGCGGCCGCGCGTCGCTTCGTCGGTCGAGCCCGCCACTCCGCGGAGAGCGCGCGGGACTCGCACTTCCGAACGATCATGGAACAATCCCTGCAGATCATCCTGATGAACGCATCTCGCGGCCTCGATCCGGCGGTCGCCCGGCAGCTCCTCAAAGAAGTCGACGATGCGGTCTCGCTCGGCAAGAGGCTCGACATGCAGGCCCTCATCGACAAACGCATGGCCGACGCCGATGCCGAGACGGAATCGAAACTGAACGTGCGCGTCCTCCAGGCGAGGGATGACATCGTCGCGCTCCGACAAGGCGGACAGAACGACACCGTCGGCCTAGAGGGGAAGCTTGCGGACGCGGCCATCGGAATCCAGGAGCGCCGGTTCTTCCATGCGGACGCCCTCCTCGATAGCGTCGAGCACGACATCTTCGCGACGCGCGAGCTGATGCGAAGCTCCGCAGCCGAGGTCCTTGGGCAGGCGCGCGGCGAGGTCGCCCGGGCGAGGGCCGATGGCATCCAAGTCGACGCCGCGGCCCAGATGTTGAGAGACGCGGAGACGTCGTACACCGAGGCCCGCTACGGCGACACGATCTACGCCGGAAAAGCGTGCATCTCCGAGGTCGAAGAACTCGCGCATGCCGCAGCGGACACGAAGCGAAAATCCGAAGCCGATGTCGCGCGCTCGAGGCTCGATCGCACGGAGGAGATCCACCGCCGGATGGAGTCCGTGCGGGCCGAGATCCAGGACCTCCTGTCGCACAACGTCGATCTGGCGCACGCGCTCGAGACGCTCGCGGCCGCGGAGCAAGCGATCGACCGAGGGTCGCTCGAGGAGGCAGAACACCTGGTCGCCTCGGCGGAGGGGATCGTGACGGGCGTCAAGGTCACCTTGAACCACCAAGCCAAAGGGGCCCTGGAACGCGCCCGAAAGGCGGTGGAGCAGGCGAGACGCGATGGCGTCGAGGCCCCGGAGTTCGCGGCCCTTCTGGTGAGCGCCCAAGCCGCCGTCCAAGACGGCCGGACGGCCGAGGTGCTCCAGGCGACCGGAGAGATCGATCGGCTCCTTTCGGAAAAGCGACAGGTCCGACATCAGGACGAACAGCGCCGCACGCTGGAGAAGGCGCGGAGCGCCGCGACGAAATTCATCACGGTCAAGAAACTCATCATGGACTTGCGAAAGGCCGACATCGACATCACGGGCGCCGAGGACAGTCTGCGCGCGGCGGAGCATGCGCTCGAGGAGCGGAACTTCGACGACGTCGATGCGATCCTGACCGACCTCGATGCGACCGCGAAGGAGCTGATGGACGAGCTCGTCGCCGCGTCGCGAAACCTAATCGGCCGCGCGGAGCGCAAGATTCACGAAGCGCGAGACGCCGGACTCGACGTCGACAAGGCGGTCGCCCACCTCGACACCGCTGAAGCCGCGTTCGAGCGAGGGGAGTACGCCGACGCGGTCGAGCATGCGCGGGCCGCGGAGAAAGAGGTGGCGGAAGGCCTCCGGGAGATGAAGAGTCGAGAGGCCGAAGCCCGCCGGAAGTCTCAGGAGGCCGCGCGGGTGGAGCTCGCCGCGATTCGCAAGACGATCGCCGATCTCGCGCGCGCCGACATCTCGATCCTCGGAGCGGAATCCGCGCTCAGCCGTGCCGAAGCCGCGTACGAAGAGGGACGGTTCGAGGACCTCTCGCGGGAACTCACGGAGACGAAGGAGATGGCCGCCCGCCTGAACGACGGGCTGGAGGCGGCCGCGAAGGACCTCGTGTCGTACGTCGAACGCGAGGTCGCCGAAGTGCGCTCGACCGGCCTCGATCCGGGCCGGGCGGAGGTCGTCCTGCTCAACGCCCGCGAGGCGATCAACGACGGACGCTTCGTCGAGGCGATCGAGTACAAGAAGGTCATTGAAGACATCCTCGATGAGACCCGCCGCGACAAGGAGACACGGGTGGCCCGCGACAGCCTGTCGGAGCTCCGGGCAAAGGTCGAGGCCCACGCGAAGTTCGGTGCGGATGTCCGATCGGCCTCGGAGATCCTGGCGCGGGCAGAGGCGATGATCGACGCCGGCGAACTGCACGGGGTCGGCGGATATGCGAAACGAATCTCCGAAGAAGTCGACCTGGCGCGCAAGGCGCATCTCGGCTCCGTCGTTGGGTCGTTCTCGCCGATGATCGAGGAAGGCGTGTCCCTCGGCCTCCATGAGGAGGAACTGGAAGAGTTCCACGCCCACGCGGAGGACGCGGCGGCCGCGGACGATCTCGAGGAGGTGTATCGGCTCAAAGGCGACTTGCAGGAGCGGCTCCTCGACGCGAAGCGACACCAAATCGTCAAGAGGTCAATGAACGAGATCCAGAGCCTCGACGAACTTGTCACCCAGTCGGAGCGCCTGGGCGTTCCGTCGGAAGCCGCCCGGACGCACCTGGACGGGGCGCGGAAGGCGATCGAGGAGGGCAACGTCGACGGCTTCGAGCGCGGACTCACCGAGGCCCGCGCGTCCCTGGAGGAGTCGCGCAAGTCCCACTTCCTCGACAAGTACGAGACCCGGGTCCACGCCGTCTCGACGATGATGGCCAATGCAAAACGCCTCGGGGCGGAGCTGGGCGACGCGGCGGGTTCGCTCGAGCAGGCGGAGGCCGCGCTCCGTGCGGGCGACATCGCGATGGCGGACATCCTGATCAAGCAAGCCGAAGTCTCGGTCGGCATCCAGATCCAGAATTTCATCAAGAACAAGTATCCGAACCTGGCGCTCCGCCTGCCGTCGGCCGGCTTGCAGGCGGGGGAGTGGAACCAGTACGTCGTCGAGATCGAGAACCGCGGGAAGTTGCCGGCGCGAAACGTCCAGATTGAGTTCTCCGGCGACCTGGAGGCGAAAGGTATCGCGCCGATCGCGGAGATCGGCGTCGGCGAGGTCGTCCCGGTGCGAGTCGGCGTAAAGCCGAAGGGCACGGGCGCGGTCCCGGTCGCCGTCGGGATCACGTACAAGCGACTCTTCGACGAGAACCGCTATGAGGTCCGAGACACGAAGGAGATCAAGGTCGAACCGGCGTCGACGTATCTCGTCGAGGACGTCTTCCTGATCCATTCCGACGGACGGCTCATCGCGCATCACAGCCGCAAGTTCCGCGAGGAGATCGACGAGGACATCTTCTCCGGCATGCTCACGGTCGTGCAAGATTTCGTGAAAGACTCGTTCAAGTCGCGCACGCGCGTCGGCATGAAACGTCTCGATTTCGGGGACTCGAAGATCCTGATCGAACGCTCGCCGCATACGTTCCTCGCGACGGTCGTCGTCGGGCAGGAGCCGAAGCTCCTCCCCCTCTACATGCTCCAGGTCCTGAAGGAGGTCGAGGACCGGTACGGGAACGTCCTCGAGCGATGGACGGGGCTGCTGCACCAGCTCGAAGGCGTCGACGAGATGATCGAGAAGCTCGTGCTCGTCGCGACGGAACCGAACGCGGACATGGGCGCCCTCGCGGACAGCCCGGTGACGCTGACCGCCATGGCGATCGACGCCCTCGGCGCGACCCAGGCGACCGAGGCGAACGAACTCATGGCCAAAGCCCAGTCGACCTTGGAGACGGACATCCAGCTCGCGTGGCAGTTCATCGAACAAGCGAAGTCGCAGGCGGACCTGGTCAAGACCCAGCTGCGAGACCGCATGGGCGACATCCTGGTCGCGGCCCGCGACACGGTCGGCGAGATGAAGGGGATCGGCGCGGACACGAGCCAGGCCGAGCTCCTCCTCAGGGAGGCGGAAGAGGCGTACAACGAAGGCAAGTACGAGCGCGTCCGGGAAATCCAGCAAGGCCTCCACGAGTCCCTCGAACGGCAGAAGGGCGAGATCGCCGCGAAGAAGGTCGAGGTCGAGCTCGCGTCCCTGATCAACGACATCTCGATCGCGAAGAGCCAGAACCTGGACGTCCGGGAGGCGGAGTCATACCTGACGAAGATCGAGGGGGCGATCCAGAAGAAGAGCCCGCGGCAGATGGATGAGTACCTCCGACGGGCGAAAGAATCGCTCGCGCGCCAACGCCGGCGCACGGTCCTCGACAAGGCGCGGGCGGACTTGGATCGGATCCGGGCCACCGTGGCGCAAGCGAACGCGGTCCACGCGGACCTTTCCGACGTCGAGGCGCTCCTGCAGAAGGCGGAGGACGCGATGCGCCTCGAGGACTTGAAGGGGGCCGAATCCCTGATCGACCGGGCCGAGGTGACCGCGAAAGCGAAGGTCGAGGGACTCCTGAAAGACCGCTACCCGCGGCTCTTCCTCGAGACGACGAGTGCCGGGTTGCAGGCGAACCGCTGGAACCGGTTCGAGATGAACATCACGAACAAGGGAAACTGGCCTGCCGAGCACGTGACCCCGATCGTCACCGGTCCCGTCGAAGTCCAGGGACTCCGGACGATCGAGAAGATCGAGCCGAACCAGAAGGTGTCCCTCGAGTTCGGTCTCAAGCCGAAGGAAGCCGGCACGATGGACTTCGACTTCGAGGTCCAGTACACGAGGCCCCTCGACGACGGGAAGCACCAGACGACCGACACCGCGGTCGTCCGCGTCGAACCCGAGAGCGGCTACCTGATCGAGGACGGCCTCCTGTTCCATTCGAGCGGCGCGCTCGTCTGTCACGAGACCCGGACGTTCCTGCCGCCCGAGGAGGCGTCCCGGGCCGCGAACCTCGAGGCGAAGGTGAAGGAGTTCGTGAACCGGGCTTTCCCGAACGGCGGCAAGAGCATCCAGACCGTGACGTTCGGTGGCACGACGGTCCTCGGCGCCCGCGGTCCCCAGGCGTTCCTCGCCGTCACGATGCGCGGGAAGGAACCGGCGATCCTCCCGCTGTACGTCATGCAGGTCCTCAAAGACATCCACGACGCGTACGGGCCGCGGCTCGAGGAGTGGTCGGGCGATCCGGCGGAACTTCCGGGCATCCGGGACGCCGTGCGGAAAATCCTCTTCGCGACGGACGTCGAAGGCGTGTCACTCGGCCCGCTCGAAGACAGCCCGGTCAGCAAGATCCCGATGCTGATGGAGCGCGGCCTCCTCGAAGGACAAGGCCAGACGGACTTCATGGCCTGGGCGCGGACCTCGATCGAGCGCGAAGGCTACGGCCAGGCCGTGGCCCTGCTCCGCCAAGTCTCGGACGCGACCGTCGGGCCGACCGAGGAGATCTCCCGCCAGATCCGCCAGACGATCATCGCGTCGAAGGAAGCGGGCACCCTCCAGATTTCGGACGAGCAGGTGAACGCGTATGTCGACTTCCTGCGCCTCACGCTCGAGGCCGCGTTCCAGGCGAAACATCGAGCGGGGCTCGAGCGATACTGGCCTGTCGCGCGGATCGCGGTCAAGACCGTGGACCAGATCGGCTACGACGCCGTGAGCGCATTCCGCAAGGTCATCGTGGGACAGAGCGGGGCGAAGGAGCTCGACCTCGTCTCGCCGAACGACATGTGGCGCGGCATGAAGATCGACGTCCAGGTCCACATGGACTCCGTCGGTGCCGCGTACAAGCTCTGGGCGAGGAAAATCGAAATCCTACTCCGGTCCCAAGACGCGTGGAAGATCAAGGCGGGCCTCGACCGAGGCGAATATTCGGTCGGGATCGAGGGCCAGAAAGTCCGCATCGCCCCGTCGATGGTCTCATTCCTCGAGTCGATCCCGGAGTACGTCGTCGAAGAGCCGTTCGAGGGCGGCGTCGTCTATCTCGATACGCGCATGTCGAAGGAGCTCATCGCGGAAGGCTACGCGAAGGAAATCGCGAACTTGGTGCGCGAGGCCCGGAAGGACATGCGTCTTCCCGACGACCGGATCGTCGAAATCGAACTCGTCGCCGGCAAGCCCTTCCGCGCGATGCTGCAACCTTGGAAGGACATGATCCTGCGGGACTCGAACGCCCTCGACATGCAGTTCGTCGCGGAGCCGGACGCAAACGCGTACGTCATCGAGGCGGGGCTGGGAGAGGAGACGTTCCTCCTCGGAGTTCGGGCCGCGGAGATGTAGAATTCCTGCGCGTCCGAAGGAGGACGACCTGCGAAAACTGGGCGTCGTCTGGGGTCTCTTGGCGTGCGCATCCTGAACGTCGCCCGACCTGGTTTCAAAAGAGGATTCGGTTCGACGTTCACCTCCGGTTCGGGCTCTTGTGCGGTCGGAAGCTCCGACGCGCGTGATAGGACGCGAAGGTCGCCCCGGCTAGCCCGACGGCGGCAACAGAGAACGCCACGGCTACAGGCGGTGCGTCGGGCGTCGAGCCGGGCGTGTAGAGGTATCGGCCGCCGACCACCTGACGGGCCTCGTTGATGTCGGAGGCCGCACCTACGGTATCGCCAGGCGTCGGGAGCACCGTCATCACGCCATCCTGCCACAGGAACGGGCGCATACGACCGTCGGCCGAGAAGCTGATCCCAACGACCTGTCCGGCACCGTTGATGCCGAATGCGGTCGCCGCCCGGCCGCCCAAATTCCCGAGGTCCCGGACCCCGCCGTTTTCCCAGAGGACCGCGTGCGTGGTGCCGTCGTCGCCGTAGCTGCTGCCGACGACCTGTCCCCTGTCGTTGATGTCCCACGCGACGCTGAACTGGTAGCCGGGGAGTCCTCCGAGGTCGGTCATCGTCCCGTTCTGCCAGAGGAACGCGTGCATGAAACCGTCCGGCGCGAGACTGCTGCCCACGACTTGGCCCGCATTGTTGATGCCATACGCGGAGCCGGAATGGCCACCGAGGGTGCCGAGGTCCGTCATCCGGCCGGCTTGCCACAGGACGGCGTGACAGGGCGGAGCGGGAGAGGTCGGGTATCCACAGCCGACGGCCTGCCCCTGATCGTTGACCGCAAAGGCGACGCCGGGGCCGAGATCCGTCATCGCTCCGTCCTCCCAGACGAACGCATGCATCGTGTGGGTGGCATCCTCGCTCTCGCCGACGATGAGACCCGTGTTGCTGATTCCATGCGCCGTGCCTCGGCTGCCGCCGAGCGTCCCGAGGTTCGTCATGACGCCGTCGTCCCACAGGAACGGACGCGATTGGGATTCCATATCGCTGCTCGTCCCGACCACCTGTCCGGCCGCGTTGATCCCGAGCGCCTCGCTTGAGGTGTAGCCGGGGAGAGTCCCGAGGTCGCGTGCGGTGATGGCCGCCGATGCGTGAGGCAAGGCCATGAGAGCCGCGACGGCTAGGGCGAGGAGAGCAATCGTGAGCGTCGTTCCCATCCGCGACATGACGCGGGAGAGCGGACCGATCGCATGATAAACCGACGATTCGGATGTGTTGGGAATGAAACAGTTTATGTCAAAGGCAAGTGACTGCAAACCGCGCACGAAGGCGCGTCCCGTCCGCGTTGCGTCGCCGAGGGTCGGCTCCGGATGCCGAATGGACCTTGTCGAGACAACGCGGTCCGTGCTCCGCACCAGGCCACCCGAGGACCGGGCCGGCTGGCCTCACCCCAGCAAACGCTTTAGAATCCATCGCCTTCTGCCGAGCGGATGGGCATCAACCTCGCGGACATCGTCATCTCCGAACCGCGGTCGCTGGAGGACTTCTCGGGAAAAATCCTCGCCATCGACGCCTTCAACACGCTCTACCAGTTCCTCGCCATCATCCGCCAGCCGGACGGCACGCCGCTGATGGATCACCAGGGCCGCGTGACGTCGCACCTGTCCGGGATCATCTACCGCGTTTCGAACTTTGTCGCCGCGGGAATCAAGCCCGCGTTCGTTTTCGACGGGGAGCCGCCACGGCTGAAGGCGCGGACGATCGTGGCCCGAGGCGAAATCAAGCGCCGCGCGGAGCGCGAGTGGCGGGAAGCGGTGGAAATCGGAGATCTCGCGACCGCTCGGACGAAGGCGATGCAGACCTCGCGGCTCACCGAGGAGATGGTCGACCAATCGAAGCGACTTCTGGACCTGCTCGGAATCCCATGGGTCCAAGCGCCCGCGGAGGGGGAAGCGCAGGCGAGCGCGATGGCCCGGACCGGGGTGGCTTACGCGGCGGCCTCGCAAGATTTCGACTCTCTGTTGTTCGGTTCGCCGCGGCTCGTGAAGAACCTCGCGATCACCGGTCGTCGGAAGCTGCCGCGGAAAGACGTTTACGTGGACGTGCAACCGGAGGAGATCTCCCTCGAGGCCACATTGGCGAACCTGGGCATCACGCGCGAACAGCTCGTCGACATGGGCTTGCTGATCGGGACGGACTTCAACGAGGGCGTGAAAGGAATCGGGCCGAAAAAGGCGCTCGCGCTGATCAAGAAACACGGGTCCCTCGAACCGGCCCTCGAAGAGCTCGCTGTCGAAATCGAGTCGAAGGACGAGGTCCGCGAGATCTTCCTGAAGCCGAATGTCCTTCCGAGCGTCGAGCTCCGATTCCGTGATCCGGATGCCGATGGCGTCCGACACATGCTGTGCGACGAACACGACTTCTCGCCCGACCGAATCAACGCGGCGTTGGAGAAATTCGGAAGCGCTCGATCGGAGCAGGAGCAACGGTCCCTCGACTCCTGGTAAGCACGGTCCGAGAATCGGGTCGGAAAGGCTATAAACGGACCTCGATTTGCCCGCGCAATGCCGTTGGATTTCGTGTCCTCGGTCCTCGTCAGCACCGTGCTGACCGGGGCCCTGAGCGCCCTCGCGTACCGGCGCGACGTCCTGACGTGGGACGGCAGCCTGGCGGCGTTCGTGGTCGGCATGGTCATCGGCGTCTTCGGCGATGTGACGTGGCTCTTCCTCCTGTTGTTCTTCCTCCTCTCGAGCTTCCTCGCGACCCGCTATCGGTTCGCCCTCAAGGAGGCGTTGGGAGTCCAGGAAGGGCTCCGCGGCGAGCGCAAGTCGACGAATGTGCTCGCGAACGGATTCGCCCCCATGGCCGTCGCCGCGATCTCCCTCGCGATGCCCTCCGGGTTCCCGAAGATCATCAGCGGCATCATCTTCCTCTCGGCCCTCGCGGTCGCGGGCGCGGATACCTTGGCGAGCGAAATCGGCGTGCTCTCGCGACGGACCGTCCTCATCACGAACGGCCAGCCCGTTCCGCCCGGGACCGACGGCGGCGTGTCGCCCTTGGGCCAGTTGTGCGCGATCGGAGCCGCCCTCTACACGTCCATCGTCGGCTGGTTCGTCCTCTCGAACCTCGCGCGCATGTGGAGCCTCATTCCCACGATGCCGTCCGCGCCCGTGTACGTGCTCATTCCGATCGCGATCGGGTTCCTCGGCTGTCAGCTCGACAGCGTGCTCGGCGCGACCCTGGAACGTCGAGGCCTCGTGAGCAAGAAGACCGTGAACCTCGTCTCGACGACCACCGGCGCGATCGTGGCGTACGTCATCCTCATCGCGGCCGGGCCGCTACCGACGGCCTAGCGCCTTCTTGATGAGGTCCACGCCTTCCGCCGCGAGCGCATCGGCCCGCTCCGGGGTCCGGCCTTCGGAATACACCCGGAAAATCGGCTCCGTGCCCGAGGGCCGCACGAGGAACGCGCCGTCGGCTTCGACGATCTTCACGCCGTCCGTCGTGTCGACCTTTCGGCCCTTCGTGAGTTCGACGAGGGAAGCGAGGACCGCGTCGCGTCGCTCGACCGGCACGGACACGTTCGCTTTCTTGAGGTGGTATGGCGGGAGCGCCGCAACGAGAGCGGACAGCCTTTTGCCCTCATGAGCGAGGATCTCGAGCATCTTCGCCGCGGACATCGCGCCGTCCCGGCAGAACTGGTGGTCGGGGAAGATCACGCCACCGTTCTCTTCGCCGCCGAACGCGGCCCCGGTCTCGAACATCGTCCGCGCGACGATCGGCGAACCGACGCGGGTCCGAACGACGCGCCCTCCCGCGGCGCGCACCACGTCGTCAATGAGGCTCGACGTGCTCACGGGCGTGACGACGGTCCCGCCGCGGCCCTGAATCGCCGCCTTCGCGAGGAGCGCCAGACTCTTGTCGCCGTAGACGAACGAACCCTTGTCGTCCACGAAGATCGCGCGGTCCGCGTCCCCGTCATGCGCGATTCCGAGATCCGCGTGGACTTCCGAGACGACGCGCATCAGGTCGCCGAGGTGCTCGGGAATCGGCTCGGGCATGCGGCCTGGGAACGCACCATCCGGTTGCGCGTTTAGGGAAATCACGCGGCATCCAAGAGACCGCAAGAGGTACGGCGTCACGACGCAGCCTGCGCCGTTCCCCGGGTCCACGACGACCGTGAAGGCGCTCTTGCGGATCGACGCGACATCGACCTTCGCGAGGATCGCATCGAGGTATCGATGGTTTGCGGTGTCGTCGGATCGGATCGACCCGACCTCGGACCATGCCGCCACACGAAACCGGCCATCGAAAAAGATCGACTCGATCGCTTCCTCCTCCTCCCGACTCGCCTCCATGCCGCGGGCATCGAGCGCCTTGAGCCCGTTGAACTCCCGCGGGTTATGGGATGCGGTCACGACGACGCCCCCTTTCAGATAGCCCGACTTCGCCAGGAAGTACTGAGCCGATGGCGTCGGCACCACGCCCAGGTCGACCACGTCGCAGCCTGCGGACATGAGGCCAGACGCGGCCGCGCGCGCGAGCATCGGACCGCTGAGTCGGGTGTCGCGCCCAAGGGCCACCGGGCCCCCTTCGAAAGAAGTGCCGATCGCCCGACCGACCTTCAGCGCGAGCTCCGCATTCATCTCCGGACCCACGACGCCGCGGATCCCGTTCGTACCGAACAGCCGCGTCATGCGCTCACCCGGTCGTCGAAGATGGTCGCATAGGCTGGCACCTGGACGCCGTCGCCCACGATGCTGTCGCGGACGTGAGCTCCTTCCCCAATCGAGGCGCCCGCCCCGAGAATCGATGAGGAGATTTCCGCCTTGTCGTCGACGCTGACGCCTTCCAAGAGGGCTGCATTCGACAGTGAAGCGCGACCGATCTTGCACGACTTTCCGAGGACGACGTGGGGTCCCAGGCGGCCTTCGACGTACGAGCCTGCGCCGACGTACACGGGAGGCCGGAGCGAACCGGCGGTCACGTCCGCCTCGGGGGCAATCTTCCCGCGCCCGGCGTCGAGGAGGACGCGTTGCGCATTCAGATAGCTGGGGAGCGTCCCGGCGTCAGACCAGTATCCATCGTAGCGATACGCGGTGAGTCCGCGCTCGACGAGCCGGGGGAAGACGTCCCGCTCCAGCGAAACGGCGTGGCCTCCTTCGATGAAATCGAAGACCATCGGTTCGAACACGTAGCGCCCCGCGTTCACGAGATTGCTCGGGGCCTCCCCGGGCCGAGGCTTCTCGACGAACCGGGTGATCCGACCGTCGTCGATTGCGACGACCCCGAACGCGGACGGATCGTCCACGGGCCACACCGCGATCGTGCCGATTCCGCGGCGCTGCCGATGCGCCTCGACGAACCGGTCCAACTCGATCGTGTCGACCACATCTCCGTTGTATACCGCGAACGTGCCGCGGACGTGCCGCTGAATGTTCTTGATGGCGCCGGCCGTTCCGAGCGGTTTCGCCTCTTCCACGACGCGGACCTCGATGCCGAACTCGTGCGTCCGAAAGAACTCCCGCATCGCCTCGAAGCCGTAGTTGACTGCGATGATGACTTCGTCGCACATGGCCGGCAGCGAATCCAGCGTGTAGACGATTTGCGGGCGGTCCACGAGCGGGACGAGCGCCTTCGGGCGGTTCAGTGTGAGCGGGCGGAGCCTCGTGCCGAAGCCGCCCGCGATGATCACGAGCTGCATCCGCGCTACGAAGCAAGGGCGCGGTTATCTATTTTCTGGCCTCGCTGCTCACTTGGGGACAATCGTCACGACGTTGTTGCCCCGGAGGACGACGGTGCCGACGCGGCGAACGTTGTCCTCCTTCGTCTCTTCGGTGTCCTCGAGGACCATGTTCATGTAATCGTCGTATCCGACGAGCTTGCCCTCGAGAATCCGATTGTCCTTGAGCAGGAGCTGGACCCGTTTGTTGATGGATTTTTCTAGAACGTTAAGAGGCATCACCATAGAAGGACCGTCCCCCCTTCCGATGCCGCCGTAATCTGTGAATGCACTTAAGACTTTTCTTGCGCAGTCTATCGAGAGACGCCCGCGTAACGCAGTCGCCAACGTATTTATCGCCGCGAACCCATGCATCCGCGATGCCGCCCGAACGGAAAAAAGTCGGCGAAGTCTTCCACTTCTACGGGAAGATCGGCGTCGCGGCAATCCGCCTCACGGACGATGGAATTGCAATCGGCGACACGGTGCAAATCCAAGGACCGTCGACCAACCTAGAGCAGACCGTGGAGACGTTGCAGATCGAACACGCGACCGTCTCCCGGGCGGACCCGGGCCAAGAAGTCGGGCTGAAGGTCCGCGAGCGCGTGCGGGAGAAGGACTTCGTCTACAAGCTCGGTCCGATGGAAGGGCCGGTCCGGGAACCACCCGCGAAAGCGCCGCCGAAAAAAGCAGCGCCGCCGAAGAAGGCACCCGCCAGGAAGGCACCACGGAAGAAGAAGGCGCCCGTCAGACGAAAAGCCAGCCGCGCACCGCGTAGTAAAGCGCGCCGAGCGTCCCGACGATCGCGATCGCGTTCAAGATGACGTCGAGGGCCGCCTGGATTCCGGGACCTCTCAGTCCAGCGTCCACGAGCATGAACTTCAACCGATGCGTCCCGTGGAACAACGATCCGCCGATGAGGACGAAGAAGAACAACCGGACCAAGGGCTCGCGCCAGTGGGCCGCGAACGTGAGGTAAGCCGCGGGATCGGTCGGCCACAGCCCGAACACGGGCGCGAGGAACAGAAGGAACACGGTGATGGGGAAGAGGAAGGCGGTGATGAATCCGCCCAAGGAGAAGAGACCCCACAGGAGCGGTTCGAGGAACACCTCGGGTTCGCCGGTCTTCGGGTCCGCGTGGACGGTCTCGCGGCCCGCATTGTACGCGAGGGATTCGCGGGTCGAACCGATTTCTTCGGCCACTCAGAAGCCCCCGAAAATCAGGTAGACCACGGCGCCGGAGACGCCGACCCACAGGAGCACGTTGACGCCGAACACGGCTTTCCACGAGAGGGGGCGCTCGGTGAACTGAATCGGCTGGGCCTTGCCGATCAGCATGAACCAGGTGACCGCGTGCCACACCACCAGGGCGAACAACACAAGATTGACGTACAGAATCGGCGGCGTCCGCATCATTCCGACGAACGCGGTGTACGCCGATTCCCCGGCGCGAAGCGTCCGGAGCAGATTCAGGAAGATGAGTCCGTAGACAGCAGAAACGACGCCGCCGAACTCGCGCAGTTGGAAGCCCAGGTACCGCCGGTTCCGGAGCCACCATCCGGCCGGCCGCCTCCAAGGATACTCGCGGGCCGTCGCATCACCTCGAGGCGGCGCCGGGCATCAGGAGGCGCCGCACGTGCCGCATCGTCGCGAGGACTTTCAAGGTCTGGATCGCCGCGGCGGGATCGACGTTCTTCGGGCACACGACGGAGCACTCGCCAACGAAGGTGCACTCCCATACGCCGGACTTCGTGTTCAGCCTCGCGAGACGTTGATCCGCGCCCTCGTCCCGCGTGTCGCGGATGTACCGCAGGGCCAGGGCCGACGCGGCGGGCCCGACGAACTCGGGGCTCGCGCCGAAGACCGGGCATGCGGCATAGCAGAGCATGCAGTTGATGCACAGGCTTTGTTGCCGATACGCCTCGACGTCCTCCGGGTACTGCACGAATTCCTTCGACAGGTCGCCCGATTCCTGGCGGACGATGTACGGCGTCACGGACGCGAGTTTCTCCAGGAAATCGTCGAAGTCGACCACGAGGTCCTTGAGGATCGGGAAGTTCGCGAGCGGGTCGATCGTCACGGCGCCCCTGCGGACGTCGCGGATGTACGTGCCGCATGTGAGTCGCGGCTGGCCGTTCACGTTCGCCCCGCACGAGCCGCAGATTCCCATCCGGCACGACCACCGGTACGTCAACGTGGGGTCGACGTGGTCCTTGATGTAATTCAGTCCATCGAGGACGACCATATCGTCCCGATACGGGATCCGGTATTCCTGGTACGTCGGCTCGCCTCCGGATTCGGGTCGGTATCGCTTCACCCGGAACACGACGTCGCGTTCGGCCATGTCAGTACGTCCTCGCCACGGGCTGCCACTTCGTGATCTTCACCGGCGAGTAATCGATGCGCGGCGCACCGTCCGTGCGATACGCGAGCGTGTGCTTCAGGTAATTCGCGTCGTCCCGTGCCGGGAAATCCGTGCGGCTGTGGGCGCCCCGCGACTCCCGTCGGTTCAAGGCGCTATGGGCGATCGACGCCGCGACGTCGAGCATGAAATCCAGCTCGAGGACCCCGGTCATCTCCGTGTTGAACACGCGGTCTTTGTCCGCCAGGCCGACGGAGGAGAATCGGTCCCGCAACTTGGTGAGCTTCCCGCACGCGTCGGCGAGGCCGGCCTCGTCCCGGAAGATCCCGACGTCGTGCTCCATGAGCTGCTGCATCTCCACGCGCACGCCGGCGAGGGTCTCCTTCCCTCGCTCGCGGCCCATGAGGCCATCGAAGACGCGAGCCTCCTCCCTCCGAAGGGTTTCTCTCGTCGCGGTTCCGCGGGGATAGGCGATCCGCTGCTTCGCGTACTGGGCCGCGGCGAGGCCGCACCACTCGCCGAATACGAGGCACTCGCTCAGACTATTCGAACCGAGGCGGTTCGCGCCGTTGATCGAGACGCACGCGGTCTCGCCAACCGCGTAGAGTCCGGGAAGCGTCGTCTCCCCGGTCGAGTTCGTTGCCACGCCGCCCATGATGTAATGCTGGCCCGGACGCACCGGGATTGGCTCGTGAATCGGATCGAGTCCCATGTACTTCTCCGCGAGTTCGCGGACCATGGGGAGCTTGTTGTCGATCGTCGCGGCGCCCAGATGACGGAGGTCGAGGCCGAGGTACGGCCCGTACGGCCCCTCGAACGCGCGACCTGCTTTGATCTCCTGGATCATCGATCGCGAGAGGATGTCCCGCGGCCCAAGCTCCATCTTGGTCGGGAGGTAGCGCTGCATGTATCGTTCCCCGTCCTTGTTGATCAAGTAGCCGCCCTCCCCGCGCGCCGCCTCCGTGATCAAGATGCCCGTCCCCGGCAGGCACGTCGGATGGAACTGGACCATCTCCATGTCCTTCAGCGGCACGCCCGCGCGGTAGGCGAGCGCCATGCCGTCGCCCGTCTTGATGAAACCGTTCGTCGTGAATTCGTACACGCGGCCACACCCGCCGGTCGCGAGGATCGTGGCCTTCCCGTTGATCGCGACGAGGCGCCCGCCGCGGAGGTCCATGGCGATCACCCCTGCGCAGACGCCGCCCTCCACGATGAGGCTCGTCACAAAGTACTCGTCGAACCGGTGGATGTTCTCGAACTTCATCGACGTCTGGAAGAGCGTGTGCAGGATGTGGAAGCCGACCTTGTCCGCCGCGAAGACGGTGCGCTTGACGGACATCCCGCCGAACGCCCGTTGGCTCACGCGGCCGTCCGGGTCGCGGGACCACGGGCAACCCCAGTGCTCGAGCTGAACGATCTCCTTCGGGCACCGCGCGACGAAGAACTCGACCGCGTCCTGGTCCGCGAGGAAGTCGGATCCTTTGATCGTGTCAAGCGCGTGCAGCTCGAGGGAATCGTAGTCCCGCAACACCGCCGCGGTGCCGCCTTCCGCCGACACCGTGTGGCTCCGCATCGGGTAGACTTTCGACACGACCGCGATGGAGAGATCCGGGTCCGACTCCGCCGCAGCAATCGCCGCGCGCAACCCGGCCGCGCCTCCGCCGACGATGACGATGTCGTGCGCGGTCCGGTCCACGAACCGCGGAACTGAGTCGGGCGAATAAGCTTTTGGCACATACGATTCGCAACGGGAATGGCGGACCGTTTCTTCCGAGACGCGCGGCGTTCTCCCGCCAGGTGGCAGTTGTCGCGAGGCCTCGCGCAGAAGACTCAAGTAGCACGCGCCCGTTGGGCGCGGGGCATGGAGGTCGTCCGCGTCGAAGGGCTGGGGAAAACGTACCCCGGTGGCACGAAAGCCCTCGAGGACGTTTCCTTCTCGATCCAGAAGGGCGAGATCTTCTGTCTGCTTGGCCGCAACGGCGCGGGGAAGACGACGCTCCTGCGGATCCTCGCCACTCAACTCAAGCCGACCGTGGGCCGCGCATCCGTCCTCGGGCACGACGTGCTGACGGATCCGCAGGCGATCCGCCCGCACATCGCCGTGGTGCCCCAAGAGGCCCGGCCGCAGATGCTCCTGTCTCCCTACGATCACATCCTCTACTTCTGTCTCATCCGCGGGCAATCGCGAGCCCAGGCCCGCGAACGAACTCAGAAGGTCATGGAGGACCTAGGCCTGTGGGAGCACCGCGACAAACTCGCATCGGACCTGTCCGGCGGGCTTCGTCAGCGTCTCATCATCGCGATGGCCATGGTCGCGGACCCGGAGGTTCTGTTCCTCGACGAGCCCACGATCGGGCTGGATCCCCTCGGCCGGCGTTCGGTCTGGCACATGTTGCGGGAGCTCACGCGGAAGGGCGCGACGATCCTCTTGACCACGCACTACCTCGACGAGGCGGAGATCCTCGCGGACCACTTGCTCATCGTGGACAAGGGACGCACCGCCTTCCTCGGGACCGTGGAGGAGGCGAAAGGTGACACGGGCCTGGGGATGCGCGTCATCGTAGAGCCGGCCGCGGGCAACGGATCGACGGCGCCGGAGGTACTCGAACCTCGATCGGCGGAAGAGATCCTCGCGATTGTCGAGCGGGGCCTGCGCGAGAAGCGAAAGATCACGTTCAAACCGGCCAGCCTCGAAGACGCGTTCATCAAGATCGTGGGGGGATCGATTGAAGTCGAGAATACGTGAGGCCCTGTACATCGGACTCTTCGACGCCCTCCCTCTCCTCCGGGACCCGATGCTCCTCGTCGTGATCAGCCTCTTCTCGTTCTTGCCGGTCATCTTCATCTTCGTCTTCGCAGACCAACGGTCCGCGATGCAATCCCTCGTTGGGGCCATCGTATTGACGTTCTCATTCACCGGCTTGTTCGCCTCGCAAAGCGTCTACTTCAACAAGCAGTGGTTTCGCTTCCAGGACATGCTCGTCGCATCGAAGGTGTCCCCCGCCTCCTATGCGGTCGGACTTTCCGTGAGTGGCCTCGTCGTCGCGCTGCCCGGCGTCGCCGTGGCCCTCATCCTCCTGCTCCTGTCTGGACCCACGACCGCGGCGGGAGTCCTTCTCCTATTGATAACTTCGCTGCTTCTTTGGATCGGGTTGGTCTTTGTGGGATTCGCGATTGGGGCGACCACGAAGAACGCGCGGCGCGCGAACTCGATCCCGCAGGTCCTGAGCATCGCGTTAGGGTTCCTGCCCCCCGTGTACTATCCGCTCGACCGTTTGCCGGCGATCGCCCAACCGATCGCGATGCTCATCCCGACGACCCACGCCGCCCAGCTCGCGAAGTACTATTTCGGGCTCATCACGATCCCGCTGTCGCAGGTCGCCATCGGATGGGCCTACCTCCTGGGGTTCGCGGCCCTCATGGGTTTCATCGCATCACGGCGGGCGCACTGGGTCGACCCGTAGAAGCGGAGGATCGCAGCCGTCCCGACCGGTGGGGCTCCGCTGAAAGCGTGCGCCAGGGCGATCCGAAGCCCGAAGCGCGGGTCTATGTCTCTTCCCACTCGGCAGTCGTCGGCACCTCGTACCGGGCATGCGCCGGGCGTGGCCAACGAGCGCCCGCCTCGATGAGGGCAGAGCCGAGCACGCCGGCTACGAATCCGTAGCCGAAGCTCACCGACACCGTGCCACTCGATGCCTGCGGGTTCAGATAGGGCGGCGCCACCACAAGGAGGACCACATACAGGAGCAAGACGAGGATCCCCGATGTCCCGATGCGCCGTGTCTTGCGGCCCACGGCCGCGATCCCGATAGCGAGGAAGGCCGCGACCGCGAGCCATAGGAAGGCGATCCATCCCCACGGTCCGCCCAGGAGCGAGTTCACGAGCTCCGTGCTCCCCATCCCGCCGTACCTCCCCGCCGGGAGGTCCGGTCGCGTCCCGGACACCGCGAACCACGGGAGGACGAACAGGCTGCCGAGCAGCAGCGCCGCGCCCGCAACGACGAGTGCGCGACCACCGGCCGAGATTGCCCTCATACCGGCCATGGCCCGTACGAGGGGGATCGCGTCTAATATCTTCCGACACAAATGTCCGCCTGGTCGGATCGACACCCCATTCGTGGACATCAATGCTCTTTGGAGGCCTCGCCCTCGACACCGTTCGGACCTTATGTCGAAGTTGCGCGAAGCGTGAAATAGGAATCGAACGCTCCCTGCGAGCGGGAGGCGAACACCGTCCGGATCTATCTGGGAGGGGCCGCGTTCGTCGTCGCGCTCCTCGTTCTTACGCCCACATCTTCCACCGCCGCGGCGGCTTCTGCGGGGCCGACATCGAACTTCGACGACGAACAGCCGTTCCCTGGAGGCGGCGCGTACTGGGAACCCGCCATCGCGGCGGATCCGAGCTCGTCCTACGTCTATCAGGCCGTCACGTACATCAACGCATCGAAGACGTGTTCTGGATGTCCTGGGACCGCGATCTTTCTCCGAGCATCGAGCGACGGCGGCGCGACGTGGGGCCCGGCCCAACCCGTGTCGCTGGCGCACGGCCGAGGATGGCAGTTCGATCCGCAAATCAAGGTCGCCGCGGACGGGACCGTGTACGTCGTCTTCCTGCAGACGTTCGATCCCGGGAGCGTCCTGTTCAAGTCGACCGACCATGGGGCGACGTGGTCCGGCCCATTCAAGATGAACGGCGCGCTTCAATACAACGACAAGCCGATCCTCGTCATCTCTCCGAGCGGCCAGGATGTTTATGTCGCCTTCAACGTCAAGCTCGCATCATACGTCGCGGTGTCCCACGACGCAGGGCGAACGTTCTCCCAGGTGAAGACGAGCAACGAGAGCCTCTGGTGGTACTCATACGGCGGGACGTACGCGCCTGACGGCGGCGTGTACTTCGCGCAAGCCGGCGAGGCCGGAGCGAAGACGAACGGCAAGCGGACGAACCAGGGGCACACGGACGGCATCCAGAAGATATTCGTCCTGAAGATGAACCACGAGGGCACGGCGTGGGAGAACGTGTACCTCGACACGAGCATGGTCGCGACTCCCTGCGCGATCACCGCGTGCTACGGCGACTACTTCGCGGCCCAGGCGGCGATTGCCGCAGATGCAGCGGGCAATCTCGTCGTGGCCTACACGCGGAACGACGTCAACGGGACCGCGCATCGGATGTTCATCCGATCCTCCTCGGAAGGAATCACGTGGAGCGACCCGGTGCTCTTCAACGACCAGGGAGACAGCAACTTCCCGGCAATCGTGGCGGGACCAACCGCCGGGGATTTCCGCTTGGCATGGCAGGACAACCGAAACGCGGCGTGCTGGGACTGCGGCGGACTCGGAAGTTGGAATACGTGGTACGCGCGGACGACGGACGGAGGCAGCACCTGGACCGCGACGGTCCGATTGTCCGATCTGGGAAGCGGGGCGCCGTACAAGACTCTAGAGGGTTACGCGTTCCCGGACGGCGACTACTTCGGTCTGACCGTCGACTCGGCGGGAACCAACTATGTGATCTGGGGCGAGGCGGACGGCTCGTCGCTCTACTGCTGTGGGGGCGCGTGGTATACGCGAGGCGTCTGAGCGCACCCGATTCCATGCGGGATCGTCAAGACTTCGCACCCTCGACGTCGGCGAGCCACTTGCGGACTTCCTCGACCGCATCCGGATCCTCCAGGGTCGTCGTGTCGCCGATCTCCTGACCGGAGACGAGCGAGCGGATCACGCGGCGCATGATCTTCCCGCTTCGGGTCTTCGGCAATTTCCCCGTGACGTAGATTTCGTCGGGCACGGCGATGGCCCCGATCTCCTTCCGCACGTGATCGCGTAATTCCTGCGCCAGCGAATCGGTGCGGGCCTGGCCCCCCTTCAGGACGACGTAGGCCACGAGGGCCTGGCCTTTCAGAGGGTGCGGCTTCCCCACCACCGCGGCCTCCGCGACCTTCGGATGGCTCACCAACGCGGACTCGACTTCCATCGTTCCGATCCGGTGGCCTGCGACATTGATCACGTCGTCGATGCGGCCCATGAGCCAGAAGCAGCCGTCCTCGTCGATTCGGGCGCCGTCGCCCGTGAAGTACTTCCCCGGGATCTGGGACCAGTACACTTGCCGGTATCTCTCGGGGTCGTTGTAGAGCGTCATGAGCATTGCGGGCCACGGCTTCGAGATCACCAGGTAGCCCCCTTTGTTCACCGGGACGGGGTGGCCTTTCTCGTCGACGACCTCCGCTGTAATCCCGGGGAATGCATGGGTGGCCGATCCGGGCTTCAAGGTCGTCAGCCCAGGGAGCGGGGTGAGGAGAATCATTCCGGTCTCCGTCTGCCACCAGGTGTCGACAATCGGACAGCGGCCACCGCCGATCGTCTTGTGATACCACCGCCACGCCTCGGGATTGATCGGTTCCCCGACGGTCCCGAGAAGACGGAGGCTGGACAGGTCGTGTTTCTTCGGCCATTCGTCGCCCCAGCGCATGAAAGCGCGGATCGCGGTCGGCGCGGTGTACAGAATCGTGACGCCGTAGGACGCGACAATCGACCAGAACCGATCGGGATGAGGCCAGTCCGGTGCGCCTTCGTAAAGTAACGAGGTCGCCCCGTTCGCGAGGGGTCCATACACGATGTACGAGTGGCCCGTGACCCAGCCGATGTCTGCGGTGCACCAGTACAAGTCGGATTCCTTGACGTCGAAGATGAGACGGTGGGTCGTCGAGACTCCGACGAGGTAGCCGCCCGTGGAATGCAACACGCCTTTCGGCCGCCCCGTGGTGCCCGACGTGTACAAGACGAACAGCGGATCCGTCGCGTCCATCGGTTCGGGCTCGCAGAAGTCGTCGACGTCGGCAATGGCCTCGTGCCACCAGACGTCGCGGCCCTTCGTCATCGACACGGGCTCTCTCGTACGCTGATAGACGACCACGTGGCGCACGAACGGCAGGTCCCCAATCGCTTCGTCCACCGTCTTCTTCAGGGGGACGACGTTGCCGCGGCGATATCCCCCGTCCGCCGTGACGAGCACCTCACTCCGACAATCCTCCGCTCGATCGCGAATCGCCTTCGCGCTGAAGCCAGCAAAGATCACGCTGTGAATCGCGCCGATCCGGGCGCACGCCAGCATGGCGATCGGAAGTTCCGGAATCGCCGGCAAGTAGATCGTCACCCGGTCCCCGCGCTTGACGCCGAGGCCCTTCAAGACGTTCGCGAACCGGTTCACTTCCCGCCAGACCATGTGGTACGTCAGCACACGCCGGTCGCCCGGCTCTCCTTCCCAGACGATGGCGGCCTTGTTCCGCCGGGGCGAGTCCAGGTGTCGATCCAGACAATTCTGCGAGACGTTGATCTGGCCCCCGACGAACCACTTCGCAAAGGGTGCCTCCCATTCGAGGACCTGAGACCATTTCTTGATCCAGACCAAGTCCTTTGCCCGGTCAGCCCAGTATCGCTCCGGATCGGCGGCAGCTTCCCGCAGGACCTTGGGATCGCGAACCCACGCATCCTTGCGGAACGACTTCGGCGGCGGGTATTCCTCCTTCTCTTTCAGGAGGCTGTCGATCGTCGCACTCGATACGACCAACGGTTCACCGCGCGAATCTGCGTAAGCCATCGATGCCTTATGACCGTAGTGCCGCGGACGCCCAGATCAGGAGGCCGAACGGGGTCGGTACTCGAAGTCAACCTTAAACAAGGTTAACGGGGAGCCGCGAACCGGACTCTCCGGGATGGCCTGGCCCCTCAGGGTCGCAGTACGACCTTGATCGAGTCTCGGGCCTGAGCAACGAGTCGGAATCCCTCCGCGGCCTTTTCCAACGGGAGGACGTGTGTGATCAGATCCGTGACGACAAGGCGTTTCTCGCGGAGCAGATTGATCGATTCCCGAATATCTCGAGGGCTTCCTCCGTACGAAGACGTGAGGGTTACCTCCTCCCGCCAAAGCTGGTTGAACGGAATCGCGACTTGGGCGGCCGGCTCGATGGGCGCGAAGAACAGGACCGTCCCTCCTCGATCGACCGAAGCGAGCCCTTGGGCGATCGCCTTCGGAGCGCCCGTGCACGTGACGACGAGGTCCGCGAGGTTCCCTTCGTTCGCCTCGCGCAATCTGGACGAAACATCTTCCCGACCGTCGATGACGAGATCGGCGCCCGCCTTCCGCGCGGCGGCTTTCCGAAACTCCACGACGTCGGTCGCGATCACCTTCGCCGCCCCGGCCGCCTTCGCGAGCTTGATGTGCAGCAGTCCGGCGACGCCGCTCCCGAGGACGAGTATCGTCCCTCCCGGCCGGAAGCCCGCGAGTCGCTGACCCCGAATCACACAGGCGAGAGGCTCGACGAACGTCGCCTCGTCGTCCGAGATTTCCCGCGGCAGCGGCAAGACGCCGTGCTTCACGTTGATCGCGGGCACGCGGACGTACTCCGCGAAGCCGCCGGGATCGAAGTTCGTTGTCCGCAGGGTGTCGCACACGGTCTCGTGGCCCGCGCGGCAATACCGACAGGAACCGCACGGCACGTGGTGGGACACGAAGACGCGGTCGCCGACCTGGGCGACGTCCACGCCGGCGCCGACCTGAACGACCTCGGCGGCGATCTCGTGGCCCAAGACGAGCGGCGCCTTCGGCTTGCGGTACCACTCCATGACGTCGGAACCGCAGATGCCGGACGCCTTGACGCGGACGAGAATCTCGCCCGGCCCGATGCGGGGCGTGGGCAGGTCCACGATTCGCACGTCGTCGTTCGCGTAGTACATCGCGGCGCGCATGGTGCCGCGCCTACTTCTTCGACCTCGCGCCCTTGAGGAGCTCGAGGGCTTCCTTCGGGGTCGCGCGTTCGTGGACGACCGCTCGGATGCCGCGGATCATGCCCACGGGATTCGTGGACTGCCAGATGTTCCGACCCATGTCGACGCCCTTCGCGCCGTCCTGGATCGCGTCGTACGCCAGCTCGAGCGCGTCGAGTTCCGTCTCGAGCTTCGGGCCGCCCGCGACGACGAGCGGGACGGGACATGACTCCACGACCTTCGAGAAATCCTCACAGAAGTACGTCTTGACGAAATGGGCCCCGAACTCGGAAGCGATGCGGCACGCGAGGCCGAGGTATCGCGCGTCGCGCTTCTCGAGCTCCTTGCCGACCGCGGTGACCGCGAGGACCGGCATGCCGGCTTCCTCGCCTTCGTCGACGAGTTTCCCCAGGTTCACCAGCGAATCGTGCTCGTGGGCCGCGCCAACGAAGATCGAAAGCGCGACCGCGGAGGCGTTTAGGCGCACGGCCTCCTTCATCGAGGTCGTGATCTTCTCGTTCGAGAGATCTTCGTTCAGCACACTCGCGCCGCCGCTCACGCGGAGCACAATCGGCACGTTCGCACCCGGATCAATGGACGTGCGCACGACGCCGCGGGTGACCATCACCGCGTCCGCGTACGGTAGCAAGGGCTCGAGCGTCTTCCGCGGGACTTCAAGCTTGGAGGTGGGTCCAAGGAAATACCCGTGGTCCGCTGCGAGCATGACGGTCCGGCCGTCCGTCGGCCGGATGATCCGCGACAATCGATTCTGAAGACCCCATGCCATCGTTGTTCCTCCGCGAACCGCAAAACCCTCGGGCCCTCGGGTTCCGCGGTTACGAAGAGGCGGAGGCTATTTGTACCTTCCCGCCAGGAATTCGGCTTCCCCGGTCGCGTCCCCCGAAGCGCGATCATCTCCATCGGACTGCGAACGATCCGGCGGCCGCTATCAACCGCGCTCGTACACCCGCGATCGATGGTCGACGCGCTCCACGAAAATTGTCCTCGTCTCGTGCGACAAGATCGCGAGCAAGCGATAATCTCCGACCCGGAGCTTGTAGTCGTCGGATGCCACGAGACGACGAAAGTATCTATCGGGGTTTCCGGCCGCCTGCTCGAGCTTTGCAACGATTCGGCGAGCGACCGGGCGGTCGAGTCTGCTCAAATCCCGGAGGGCACGCTCGGTCCACCTAATCGACCACGGCGTCAGAGACCCAACCGCTTTTTCACTTTTTCGTGCCCGACCACGCGACCCTCCTTAAGGTCGAGGCGAGCACTGAGAAGACCGACGCGGAACGCCTGCGTGTACGTTCCCTCCTCATCCCCATCGGGTACAAGGGTGAGCAGTTTATTCAAAACCTCGTCATACGTTTCCCTAGGGCTCGACTTGAGACGAGAGAGCTTGTTGCGCGTCTCCGGATTGAGTTGTATCGTGGTCGCCATAGCAAGCCATAGATAGCGCATTGGCGCTATATAACACCGCCGACCGCAGAGCCACAGGGGATGTGCCTGCCGACCTATGTCTTACGGAATCGCCGCATGCATCGGAGTCCGGGAGTTGCCTTCCTCATTTCCGCAAGATCAAGTGGCTGTCTCCGAACTCGTGCCACCGGTATCCGTTCGCGATCGCTTCCCGGTACGCCTCCATGACGCGAGGCAACCCGATTAACGCCGCGAGCATCGCGAGGTGGCTCGTGACGGGGTCGTGGAACCCCGTCAACAATCCGTCGACCGATCGGACGGGATTTCCGGGATGGACGAAGAGACGGGTGAATCCTTGTCGCGGTCGCACGCCGTCGGGCGTCCATGTGGACTCGAGCGCGCGGACGACGGTGGTCCCGATGGCGATGACGCGGTGGCCGCCGTCGCGAGTGCGGTTCACCAGGTCGGCGGTGGCCGATGAGACCTCGAACGGTTCTGGGTATACGGCCTGTTCCTCCACCTGGTCCGTCTCAATCTCGAGGCTGCTCACTCCGGAGTGGAGCAGGACGGATGTGAACCGAACGCCCGCGGCTTCGAGCGCCTCCCGAATCTTCGAGGTGATCGGTCGCGCCGCGGAGGGCATCTCCGCACTCCCGGGCACCCGCGAGAACAGGCTCTGGTACGCGTCCAGGGGCCAGACCTGCTGAACGTAACCGTAGTGGATCGGCACTCCCGCGCGTTGTAGGATCGGCTCGAGAGGCCGGTCCGCGGTGATGAACCAGAGCCTCGGGATTCCCGGATACGGGGCGACGTACCGGACCGTCGCGTCGCCCACGCGGGCCTCCTCGCCCGACTCGATCGGCATGGGGCCTGGATGCGCCGGATCCCACCGCGGCTCGGCGAGCCAAAGGCCTTCCGCATACCGCGTGCTCAGGTCGAGGGTGTACGAGCCGGAGGGCCCCCGGGCCTCGAGGCTCGCCGCCAACGTCGCACTTTCGTTCGCGACGAGAAGGTCTCCCGCGGAGAGAAATCGCGGCAGGTCCGCAAACGTCGCATGCTGGTGTCCCGATGGCGTCGTCACGAGGAGACGCACCGCATCCCGGGCGCCATGTTCCGCCTCCACGGGTGTCGACGCGAAGAGCGTGCGTGGTTGCTCGAAGAGGAGTTCCTGTCGTTTCATGCGGGCACCTCCCACACCGTGCCTTGGGCCTCGAACCGCTGGCCCGAGACGCGCAAGGGGTCCTGGCCCTCGAGCCATGCCCAGAACGGCAGCGTGACCTCCGGGAGCGGCCGGTCGCTGATGTCCTGTCCCGGGAACGCGTCTTGGTGCATCTGCGTCCGGAGATCGCCCGGATCGACCGCGACGACGCCGACGCCGGCTTCACGCAATTCGTTCGCGAGCGTCTTGCTGAGGAGATCGAGTGCGGCCTTGCTGCTCCCATAGCCGCCCCATCCTGGGTATCCGCCGCGGGAGGCGTCGCTCGTGATGTTCACGACGAGGCCTCGCGATTTCCGAAGGACCGGGAGGCATAGGTGGATGAGCGCGAGCGGGGAGAGGACGTTGACCTCGAACACGCGTCGGAGGGCGTCAAGCGGGTAGTCCACGAGCGCGGGGAACGGGGAGGCGCCGAGTTCGGAGGCGTTGTTGATCAGAAGATTCAGACGACCGACGCGGCGGACCGTGGCGACGAGATCGCGTCGGTGTTGATCTTGAGAGACATCTCCGGGGAGGGCTCTGATCGAGGCGCCGGTGGCCTGAAGGCGCTTCACGGCCTCGAGCAACGGAACTTCGTGACGCGCCGTGAGGATGAGGGTCCAACGTTGCCGGGCGAGAAACTCCGCGACGGTGAATCCGAGGCCGCGGCTCGCCCCTGTGATGAGGGCGACGTGTTCGGCTTGAGCGGGAGTGACCGGATTCGAACTCTGCGCCATGTCCGACCCAGGCCGTCGGCGATTTATCTCGCTTCTCGTTTACAAAATGTATAAACGCCCGGTACGGCTCGAACGGATGTCGCATCGGCCGATGGCACCTTTATGGCCCGTCGCGGTTCCTCCCGAATCAATGGTGCTCGACGTCCGGGCCGCGAGGAATCAGCTCGTCGAGCAACTACGAAAAGCGCCGAAGGCGTCGGATCCCGCGAATCTCCAATCGTATGTCGGTTCGCCGGTGCCGGTCCTCGGCCTCAGCGTGCCGACGATGCGCGCGATCGTCGCCGCATTCGCGAAGGATCATCCGACCTTGGACGCCGCGGCGGTGAACGCCCTCGCCAGCGCGCTCTGGTCCGGCGTCATCTTCGAAGAGAAGTCGCTGGGGATTCTGCTCCTTGGCCGGTACGAAAAGATCCTCGACGACGACTCGTGGAAACTCGCAGCCCGCTGGGTCGACACCGCGACCGGATGGGGACTGAGCGATGGTCTCGCCTCCGGCCCGATCGCGGGGATGGTGCACGCGAAGGGTTCTCGGTTTCGAGACATCCTTCGATGGACTCGCGCGAAGAACATCTGGCGGAGACGTGCATCGACCTACGCGCTCCACCGATTTGTCCGGGATGGCGAACTCGATCGGCCGTTCCGGCTTTTGGAGCAACTTTTGTACGATAAGGAATTGTGGGTCCAACGCGCGGTTGGTACATGGCTCCGGGAGTGCTGGAAGGAAGATCGAAGTCGCACCGAGGCCTTCCTGCGGAAGCACGCACGCGGCTTGCCACGGATCGTGATTTCCGTGGCAACGGAACGCGCACCGAAAACCCTCCGGGAGGAGCTCCGCCGAAAACGCTGATCGAATTCCACAGGGGAACCGCAAGCTTATACGGGCAAGGTCTCTTCGGTTGCATCGACGGAGCGCGTGGATGGCGGACACGTTCACGGTTCAGGAGAAGCCCCTCCGTCGGTTTTGCGAACAAGTTCTCACCAAGCTGAGTGTCCCCGCGGAAGACGCGCGCGTGACGACGGACGTCCTCGTCCTCGCCGACCTTCGAGGCATTGACTCCCACGGTGTCGCGCGTCTGGGTCGATACGTGAACGGCCTCAAGCAAGGCACCATGAAGGCGACGGACCAAAGCCGCGTCATCCGGGAAGCGAAGGCGACGGCGCTCGTCGATGGCGGTCAGAGCCTCGGCCAGGTCGTCGGGAAGAGAGCGATGGACCTGGCGATCCAGAAGGCTCGGGACACCTCGGTCGGCGTGGTCGCGGTGCGCAATTCGAATCACTACGGCATCGCGGGCTACTACGCGCTCATGGCCCTCGAGCACAATCTGATTGGGGTCAGCATGACGAACGCGGGCCCGCTCGTGGTCCCGACCTTTGGACGCACGTCGATCCTCGGCACGAATCCGGTCAGCCTCGCGGCGCCCGCGATGAAGGAGAAGGCGTTCGTCCTCGACATGGCGACGTCGACGGTGCCTCGCGGCAAGGTCGAAGTGTACAATCGACTCGGCCAACCGATGCCTCATGGATGGGCGGTGGACGAAACGGGCCGAAGCTCAACCGATCCCGCGCGCGTGCTGAATGCCCTCGCGAAGCGACTCGGCGGAGGCCTCTTGCCTCTCGGCGGCGAAGGCGAGGAACTCGGCGGTCACAAGGGATATGGCCTCGCGCTGATGGTCGACGTCCTCTGCGGCGTGCTCAGCGGAGCCGCGACAGGTTTGCAAGTCTACGCGGACGAGAAGAAGCCGAACGTGGGGCACTTCTTCATGGCCCTCGATCCGACCGCGTTCCGGCCCCTCGACGAGTTCCGCCGGGACATGGACCGGCTTGCGCGCGAGCTGAAAGACAGCCCGAAAGCGCAGGGTCAGGACCGGATCTACGTTCACGGAGAGAAGAGCTTCGCACGGATGGACAAGTTTCGCAAAGAAGGGATCCCACTGGATCCGAAAGTCGTCGACGGTCTCAAGAAAATCGGAACCGACCTCGGCATCGCGTGGACTGCCTGACGCATCTCTAGAGCTTCCGTTCGCGACGGGAGACCTCTGAGTCTCCGGATTCCCCCTGCCGAAAGACGTATTACCAGTCGCACACCATGAGGCGCACAGGTGGAGGAGGTTTTCGAAACCATGCCCGAAGAAGAATTTCTAGGCGAGCTGAGTGAAAAAACGACGTCCGTGACGATTAAGGAGTTCACGCCCGACGGGGTGCTGATCTCGTATAATCTTCAGGGAACGCAGAAGGGCCAGTACGACGCGACCCACATGGAGACCGTGGACGCGCTCTTCAAATCCGACGGGACGTACGAGTTCGAGGCTCGCGGGATCGATCAGACCGATGACGGCGACATGCTGATCATCAAGGCGAAAGGCACGGGGCGAACAATCAGCCCGACGTCGGTTCACGCCGAAGGGGAATCCGTTTACCAGACGCTCTCAGAAAAACTGAAGTGGCTGAACACCGCGAAAGGCCGGTTTGAAGGGACCTACAACACATCGACGGGCGAGTTCATCGCCAAAGTCTTCGCCCTCAAGTAGTCCGAGAAACCGCGTCCTCGCTCGCGGTCGATGACTACAGGATAGCGTGAGCGCTGGCTTTCGATGAGACCTTTAACCGCCCGCGCGATTCGGCAATCCATGGCCCTTCAGGCCCGGCAACCGCCCTCTCCTCCGTTCGAATCGTGGATTCCACTCGCCCGCCAGGTCGTCCGCACCTCCCTTCGTCTCGGGTGGAAGGACGTGTTCACGATCTACACCTATCCGCCGACCATCCCACTCGCGGAGGCCCTGGCCCTCGAAGCACGCCGTGCAGGAAGCGACACGCACCTCACCCTCATGACGGATGATTTGTGGTTCACATCGATGCACGAGCTGTCGACGAGGTGGCTGAGCGCGGCCTCCCCGATCGAGCACGCAATCGCCGAGGCGGAGACCGCACACATCTACCTCGGCGGACCCGCGGACGCGCGTCGCATGCGGGACATCCCACCCGAGAAGTTTGAGGCGAATAGCTTGGGGGGCGACCGACAACACGAACCGCGGAGGAAGCG
>Ga0137415_10000565_pt1 | contig 35929 bp, 28 predicted proteins | sample CZODoug3_1_1_16f_FD_183082 | JGI IMG/M metagenome (GOLD analysis project Ga0137415, IMG submission 183082) | Vadose zone soil fungal communities from Angelo Coast Range Reserve, California, USA - CZODoug3_1_1_16fungal (Hybrid Assembly) | ecosystem: Environmental > Terrestrial > Soil > Vadose...
TTTCGCCTTCGGCGCGTCCTTCTTTGCTTCGCGCGCTTTCCTGGCGGCATCCGCAACCGGATCTCCCGTCTGTTGCTGGGAAGAACCTTGCACTTGCGCCGCTGCCGAAAGTCCAGCCAGGCACATCGCCGGAACAACTGCAAAAACATTCATCCAGAATCGCACTCGCATTTGGTCCTACCTCCCGGAGCAGCTGGAAGACCCCGACACTCTCTTAGATGCTAGCCTGCTTCGATTCTACTGCTTCTGGCACCCCACGCGGTATGGGTAGCGTAACGATAAACTCCGCCCCACCTTCCGGCCGGTTTCGCACCTCGACTTGTCCTCCATGCTGCACGATTATCTTCTGTACCACTGCCAGCCCCAGCCCGGTCCCCTTCGCCTTCGTCGTAAAAAACGGCCGGAATAGCTTCGGAAATACATTCGCAGGTATCCCCGGTCCGTTATCGGTAACACTGATACGTTGGAACTCCGCCTCTTCGCCTCGAACGGTGTCCCCGCGCACCACCACCTGCCCCCCACCCTCCGTAATCGCGCACGCTTCCGCCGCGTTTCGCGCCAGGTTCAGCAGCGCTTGCCTCAACAGCCCTTCGTCTCCCTGCGCATCTCCGAACGTCCCTTCCCATCGAATCTTTACTTGGGGCAGGGCTTCCCCGACTTCGGAGACTACGCGCTCGACCATCGTTTGCAGCGCCACGCCCTCGTCCGGAATTTCCAGCGGCCGCGCGTACTTCAAAAACTCTGCCACCACGTGCGTGATGTTCCGCGTCTGTTCCAGGATGCGTCCCGCATAGTCCAGAACCTCCGCTGCGGAAGTCTCCGGCTCGATCATCTGCGCGTAACCTGAAATCGTGGCGAGCGCGTTCTTGAACTCGTGCGCGATTCCCGCTGAGAGTTCGCCCAGTGCCGCGAGGTTTTCCTTCAGCTGAATGCGTTGCTGCAGTGCGGCAAGTTCCGTCAAATCCGTTAGCAGGCAGATCGCCCCGCTGATTTTTCCCTCGCCTCGCCGGATTGGCGAGATGGTTACGCCTAAGTGCCGCGTGTCCCCCGCGGGCGGGATATGCTGCACTTCCTCGCGCCGGAAAATCTTCCCGGTCGAAACGCACTCTGCAATCAGCTTCGTCAAGTCCGAGGACGTCCCCAGAGCTTCGCTGTATCGCCGGAAGGCAAGCCCGCGAATCCCCAGAACCTGCTCTGCCGCCGGATTCGAGCTAGAGATAATTCCCATCGCATTCACCACCACCAGGCCCGCCGGCATATTCCTCGTCACTTCTTCGCTCAACCGTTCCGTCTGTTCCGCGCGTTCTTTTTCGATGCGATGCAGCCGCTCCAGTTCCTTTTCTTGTTCGCGCAATTGCTGAATCACGCCCTGCATCGACGCGGTCATGAACGCCGAGGGGTTCGCTGTACGCGGCGCGCTCGTTGCGAATTCCTCTCTATGCCCCTCCCGCCTTTTCCGAAAAGACTTCCGCACCAGAAACACCACTAGCCCCGCGATCACCAGGAACACTACTCCCAGCCCCGCCGCAATCATCCAAAGCGGTTGCGTGTTATTTCCAGCTTGAAGCGCTGCCAACATCGTTCTTGTCTTCCGGCTCCTTCCCCTCTTCCTCTGTGCGTCTCTGCGACTCACCGCGTCTCTGCGTTATCTTTTTCCTTCTCTTTACTTTGTTACCTTCTTTAACTTTCAACTTTTAACTCTTTGCCTACCCAACAATCTCCCTCAGAATCGGCCACTGTGCCGCAATCACCGGTCCGCCATACACGATTGCCAGCGCTCCAATCCCCAAAAATGTCCCTAGCGGCAACTGGTATTGCCTCGCAATTGCCCAGCGCAAGCGCTGTTCTGTGCCAAGTCCCCGCCGGCTCGCCCGTTTCGCCACCTCGCTCCTCCAGCCCGCGAAATAGAGCGCCACCACCAGGCCAATCCCAATGATGCTTCCCAGCAGACTGCCTACCAGCAGCGTCTGAAACGTTCCGCGCAGTCCTAGGAACGCCCCGATCATGGCCATCATTTTCACGTCGCCCATGCCCATGCCCTCGTGGCCGCGCACCAATTTGTATCCGGCCGCCATGCCCCACAGCAAAAAACTTCCAAAAGCCGCCCCAAGAATTCCATCCAGAATTCCCGCCGCGAATCCCGGCAACCGTATTTGCAGGAATCTAGCTGCAAGAGCTCCCGCGAATCCATTGCCCGGCGGCACAAACGCGGAGAACATCAATCCTGCCGCAAACCCCGGCCAGTTGACGGCGTCCGGCAACAGCCGCACGCGCAAATCGGTCACTGTTAGTATCAGAATCAGGCAGGTAAAAAACAGCCATTTTACCGTCGTCTGCGTGATGCCGAATTCCAGAAGCGCCGCCACAAACAGCAGTCCTGTCGCGAGCTCAATCAGCGGATACATCACCGATATCGGCTCGCCGCACGCGCGGCACTTCCCGCGCAGCCACATCCACGCAAACACCGGCACGTTGTCGTATGGCTTTATCGCCGTCCCGCACCGCGGGCAGCGTGACCCGGGAGTAACAACGGAGATATCCTCCGGAATCCGCGTGATGCAGACGTTCAGGAAGCTCCCCACGATAATCCCGAGTAGAAAAAAGAAGACAGTGATGATGACCACCGTTTGCCCGGCCACTCCGCAGCCGCTCTTCTCAATCTGCCACACTCACCTCACGGCCTCAATCCATCGCCTTCTCACACGTGCCCGATGCCTAACTCTTTCCTATCGTCCTCTCCGAATCTCTGTGTTCGGCACCTGCCCCGACCCGGTCGGGGCGCCTCTGCGTTATCTTTTCGCTTTCTTTTTTTCTCCGGCTTTGGACTGTAAACTGTTGACTGTCGACTTTCTCATGCACTGGTTCGAGCGCAAAATCCGCCGCTACGAGCACCGCCGCTGGACCACCGACGACAATCGCCGCGTCCAGCCCTTCCACTGGGGCCTCGAACACATCGGCGGCTCCCCCGATGACCCCAATCCTGCCGCCTTCGTCCGCGACTACTCCCGTCGAGCCATCGAATCCAGCATGGATTGGTACGCCGCCTCTCCTGCCCCGGATTACCGCCTCGATCGCGAAAATGTTCTTACCTTCACCAGCTCCATCGCATCCCCCTGGCCGGAAAACAACACCGTCCACGCCCAGCTGTTCCCCGGTCGCCAATCGATCCCCTCGCGTTTCAGCTCGAATCACTCCGGCCACGCCGTCCTCCTCCTCCCCAACTGGAACGCCAAATGGCACGGCCAGAACGGCCTCTGCCATTGGATTCAACGCATGGGGATAACCGTACTTAAGATGAGCATGCCCTACCACGACCGCCGCATGGCCCACGGTCACGAACGCGCCGACCAAATTTGCGGCCCCAATATCGGCCTAACTCTCCAGGCCAACCGCCAGGCTGTCCAGGACGCCCGCCGCTGCCTACACTGGCTCGAGCAGCAGGGCTACACCAAACTCGGCATTCTTGGCACCAGCATCGGCTCTTCGGTCGGCTACATCACTCTCGTCCACGATGAACGTATCCGCGCTGGCGGCTTCTTCCACGTTTCCACCTACTATGCCGACGTCATCAGCCAAGGAATGACCACCAACCACGTCTGGGAAGGCCTTCGCGGCCACGTTAGCGTCGACGAACTCCGCGAATACTGGTCCCCCATCAGCCCCATGCCCTACGTCGAACGCGGCATGGGCGCTGGCCGCACCACCTTCATGGTCTACGGCAAATACGACCCCACCATGCTCCCCGAGCTCACCCGCCAGATGCTGGACTCCCTCCGCCGCCACGGCGCCGATCCCCGCACCCTCGAGCTCCCCTGCGGCCACTACTCCCTCGAACTCGCCCCCTTCTCCTACATCGCCGGCTACCGCATGCTCACTTTCTTCGGGGAATCCCTCCCTTAGGCAGAGAACCTTAGAAAAACGCGAGTCAAGAGAAGCTCGCCAAGACAAATCCCGTTGCCTACATTACGAAGGATGATCCCCCTGCCTGATTGTTCATGGAGATCAGGACAAGCTGGTGCCCCTCTATGAAGCGACCTGATGCAGTATCATCAAAGCGTGGACAAACTTATCCTCTTTGTCTTCGGCCCTCTCGTCTTCGCCGCCGCTCTTCTCGTCATCGCCACGGGTATCCGCCGCGCCATTACGCGACTCCGTTCCCGCCCCACGCCAGATCAAATTAAAGCCACCTATGATGCCTACCTGCGCCGCCTCCTGAATCCCCAACCCGACGCCGTCGAAAGGGAATTGGGCAAATGCTTCCCCGAAAGACTGCTTCGCCTGTATGAAGACAAATCCGCTATTCAAGCTGTGGGCTTCCAACTCGACAAGCCCGGCAAGAACCGCTGGTTGCCGAAACGCTGGCAAGTCTATTGTTTCGAGCCACTAGACCTCGAATCGCTCAACAATTTGCCTTACGAAGAAGAGCTCGGCGCCGGTTTTTGCTTTGCCACCACTGGCCGCGGCTCCTGGTATTGGATTGCCGCCTCCGACCAGCGCGCAAAAGATTCCCCGGTTATCTTTCTGGACTACGATGGCGGTGGCTCGCATGGCGAAACCGTCGCTGGTTCCCTCGAAGAGTTCCTCAATTTGCCACGCGCGCCCTTGAAATAATCTCGATCACCTAAATGCAAAGCCCCATTTTGGCATTCTACGCAAAATTATCTTGACAAATCCCTAATCTCTGATATACTTCATCTTGTAGATAACTGCGTATGGAGTGCGGGAGCTAGGTCCCGCTTTTCTTTCTTGCGGGCACCTGATCTTGCAGTCCCAAGCCCGAACCAGCCAAAGACGCGCCCTTTAGAATCAACCAATTGCGAAATGCAATTTCTGTAACTCCTTTCTTTTGATATTCATATGAAATGGTGGGGGGGCTCATACCTCCAACGGCCTTCATCGGATGTTCATCGCAGCAGAGAACAGAACACCCCATCGGCCGCCAAAGCAGACACTGCCTCAATGTCAGCAGCCAGCGGCCGGTCTTGCATAACCTTAGCCGACTTCACCCGCACAGCGTCAGAGGCTTTCTTTGCCAGCGCGCCGGTTTGCAGAGGCGCCAGCAAGTCGATTCCCTGGCAGGCGCACAGCAATTCGATCGCGATCGTGTGTCGTAAATTGACTAGCATGCGTTCCAGCCTGCGCGCGCCGCTCATTCCCATGGACACGTAGTCTTCTTGATTGCCGCTTGTCGAAATGGAATCAACGGAATGCGGCGTTGCAAGGGCCTTGTTCTCGCTGGTGAGCGCCGCTGCCGTCACCTGCGCGATCATGAATCCGGAATTCAATCCTGGCTCCGGCGTCAGGAACGCCGGCAGCATGCTTGTCAGGGGATTTGTCATCTGCTCGATTCTTCGCTCCGCTATTCCTCCGAGCGTGGCAATCGCGATCGCCACTTGATCCGCCGCCATCGCCAGCGGCTGCCCGTGAAAATTTCCGCCGCTGATAATGTCACCGTTGTTCGCATCGCGCACAAAAACGAGCGGATTATCCGTCGCACTGTTCAGTTCCACCGCCGCAATTTCCCGCGCTTGCGCCAGCGAATCGCGTACCGCCCCGTGTACCTGAGGCGTGCACCGCAGGCTGTACGCATCTTGTACGCGCGCATCTTTTTCAGCAGAGCGATGCGACTCACGGATCTGGCTGCCCTCGTTCAAGCGCGCCAGGTTCCGCGCCGTTGTCGCTGCTCCCGCGTACGCACGCGCATGCATGATTCGCACATCGAATGCACCAGGACTCCCGCGCAACGCATCCAGCGAAAGGGAAGCGGCCACGTCCGCGGTGTCCACGAGGATGTCCGCTTCACGCAAAGCCAGGCTCAAAAGCGCCAGCATCCCTTGCGTGCCATTCAGAAGCGAAAGACCTTCTTTTGCTTCGAGCGCTACTGTTGTAATCCCAGCGCGCTTCATGGCGTCGCCGCCGGGCAATACTTCTTCGTGAAATGTCGCGCGGCCTTCGCCAATCACTACCTGCGCCAAATGCGCCAGCGGCGCGAGGTCGCCCGAAGCGCCCACCGATCCTTGCGACGGAATCACCGGATGCACTTTTGCGTTCAGCATTTGGCAAAGCGTCTCGACCACCTGCGGTCGCACGCCGCTCAATCCTTTCGCCAGCGCGTTGGCGCGCAGCAACGTCATCGCGCGCGTTTCTGCTTCACTCAGCGGCGCACCCAGGCCGCAAGCATGCGATCGCACCAGATTCACTTGCAGTTGCCGAACCTGTTCCGTGGAAATGCGCACCGACGCAAGTTTTCCGAAGCCCGTATTGATTCCGTAAGCGGTGGCCCCCGAAGCCACTAGCCGTTCCACCACTGCACGCGAAGCCTTCATCCGCTCGATCGCGGAAGCCGTTAGTTGGACTTGTTCGCCGCGAAGAGCGACATCGTAGAGTTGCGCAAAGGTGAGATCGTTTCCGCTCAGCGCGAAGCTCATGCCTTGATCCGATCCGGCTGCGGCGCGACGACGGAGTTGAATACCGTTTCATATTTCTTGGGCAGCGTTTTCGGGCGGCCATTGCTCCCGCAAATGACATGCGTCGTTTCTCCATTGGCCAGAACTTTTCCGTCCGCGTCGCGAATCACTTCATAGGAAAACTTGACGATGCGGTTCCGCGACTCCGCGATGCGCGTCCGGATGCGCAAAACTTCGTCGTATTTCGCCGAATGATGATACCGGCAGTGCGCATCAGCGACCACGATGTGGCAATCGTCTTCAATTTCCATGCGCTTGTATTCGATTCCCAGTGCGCGAATCAGCTCGACGCGCCCAACCTCGAACCAGATCAAATAGTTCGCGTGATAAACCACGCCCATCTGATCCGTTTCCGCGTAGCGCACGCGCACCATCGCGTCGTGATATTCGATCATTCGCATGTCCCTTATTTTTCTGATTCGCCCTGCCACACCGGCTTGCGCTTCTCCAGAAACGAAGCGAGTCCTTCCTGGAAATCGGGCGTGCAGCGAATCCGCGCGTTTTCCAGGATGGCGCGTTCCAAATCGTGATCCACTCCAGCCGCCGCCGAGGAGACCAGAAGGTGTTTAGAACGAGTAAGGCTGCTGGGGCTTGCCGCAATCAGCTGTTTCGCAAGCTCATGTGCGCGTTCCATAAGTCGCTCAGTGGGAACAATTTCTGATACCAGGCCGAATTCCTTCGCCTCCGTTGCTTCGATGACACGGCCGGTAAGCAGCAGGTCGCGGGAGCGTTTCTCTCCGATCTGCCGCGTCAGAAACACGGAAACAATCGCTGGAAGGAAGCCGATTTTTACTTCCGTGTATCCGAACTTGGCTTCCGGCACGGCGAGCGTGAAATCGCAGAGAGTGGCGATACCGCAGCCTCCGGCATAAGCCGCGCCGTTTACGGCGGCGATGAGCGGCCGCGGGAAACTCCAAATACGGCGGAACATTTTGGCAATCCGCCGCGAGTCTTCCTGATTTTCCGCGGGAGATTGTTTCGCGATGGCGGCGAGCATGTCTAGATCCATGCCGGCGCAAAATGCTTTGCCACTGCCAGTCACAATGGCCACCCGCGCATGACTTTTTTCGATTTGGTCAAGCGCCGTTTGGAGCTCCGCCATCATTTGTGTGGAAATGGCGTTGCGCTTTTCCGGCCGGTTCAGCGTGATGGTCGCGAGATTTCCCGTAATTTCAAGAAGAAGTGTGGAATACATTTTTTGAAGACACCTCCTCAGTTTAGAAGCGGAGCGTGCGCATACTTCGCGCGAATCTCATTCGTCATTTCGAGTACCTTCGTCAAGCGCGCGGAATCAACGCCAGGATCGGCGCCCGCTTTTCGCAGCGCTGCAAGGATATCCTCGGTCGCGATGTTCCCGACCAGATTGTCTCCCGCAAATGGGCAACCGCCAAGCCCTGTTAGCGCCCCGTCGAACCGCCGGCAGCCCGCTTCGTAGGCTGCGAGAATTTTCTCTTCCGCGTTCTCCGGCCTGCTGTGCAAATGAACTCCGAGCTCGACGCCGGCGACGTGATCCTTCACACTGCGGTACAAATCGCCAACAAGTTGCGGCGATGCGGTGCCCACCGTATCCGCAAGCGAAACCGTTCGTACCCGAATATCTTTTAGCCATTCCAAAGTGTCAGCAACAATTTCCGGCCCCCACGGCTCGTCATAAGGATTCCCAAACGCCATCGAAATATAAATCACCAGACCGCGGTTTGCCGCTGATGTTTCTTTCCGCAACTTTTCGACCAGCGATCGCGATTCGTCCTTGGACATGTTGGCATTTGCCCGGCGAAAATAGGCGGAAATCGAATACGGATAACCGATGGTCGTCACGCCTGGCGTCCCTAGCGCCCGCTGCAATCCTTTTTCGTTCACGACAATTCCAATAATCTCGGGAAGCTCCACACCGGAGGGAAGGGAGGCGTTCAGCTTTGCCATCACCTCTTCACTATCCGCCATTTGCTTCACGTGTTTAGGCGAAACAAAGCTCACCGCGTCAATATGCTTGAACCCCGCAAGCGCCAGCTCTTTCAAGTACTCGGTCTTGAAGTCCGTCGGGATGAGATCCGGCAACCCCTGCCACGCATCGCGCGGGCACTCGATGATTTTCGTCGTCGGCTCCACTCGAATCCTCTCTCCGAAATTTCACTGGCGGGGGCGCAGTATGCCTGACAGGACAACAAATACCAAGGTTACCCAGATCAGAATGCTTGTGAGATCGGCGGCGTTATTCGAAACACTGTAGCCGCCGAACGGCACGCTATAAAAGTGGCCGTCGCCACGCAGCGCGGCAGCACAAATTCCAGCAGCGATGTAGACGATGATTCCTGCCGGCAGAGACACGAGCAAAATTCCCAGGTAGCGGCGAATCGAAGCCCCGGGGCCCGCTTTGCGCGCTTTGATTACCAGGAAAATGCCGACGAGAATCAACAAAACGGGGAGGACTTGAACGATAAAGTTCGCGAGCAAAGTTCGCAGAATGATCTCAAGCTTGTTCAAGTTTGCAGGACTCCAGTCTTGAATTCGCGGATTTCAGGATTGAGGGCGGCGGCTTCGAGGGCCCAGATCAAGGCCTCGCGGGTGTGGGCGGGATCGATGATGGCGTCGACCCACAGGCGAGCGGCGGCGTAGCGCGGATCGGTTTGGTGTTCGTAGGTGGCGCGGACGGATTCGACTAATTCTTTTTTTTGTTTTTCGTCGACTTTCTTGCCTTCGCGCTCGAGTTGCTTCAATTTTATTTCGGCCAGTGTGCTGGCAGCGGCGTCGCCGCTCATTACGGCGAAGCGCGCCGTGGGCCATGCAAACATAAATCGCGGATCGTAGGCTTTGCCGCACATGGCGTAATTCCCCGCGCCGAAACTGCCGCCGCAAATTACGGTAATCTTTGGAACGACGCTGTTGGCGACGGCGTTTACCATTTTTGCGCCGGCGCGGATGATGCCACTCCACTCCGCGTCTTTGCCGACCATGAAGCCGTTCACGTCGTGCATGAAAACCAGCGGAATGCGGTTCTGATTGCAATCGAGAATGAAGCGCGCGGCTTTTTCCGCGGACTCGGTGTAGATTACGCCGCCAAATTCGATGCGTTTCTGGTCCGAGCCGCGAGCCAGGGTCTGCACGTGTTTTTTCTGATTGGCGACAATCCCGACGGCCCATCCGCCGATACGCGCGTATCCGCAAAGAAGCGTTTCGCCGTATTCCGCGCGATATTCTTCGAATTCGCTGGCGTCCACGACGCGGGCGATGATTTCCCGCATGTCGTATTGCTTGCCGGGATCGCTTGAAAAGAGTCCGTAGATGTCATCGCCGGAATAGAGGGGATCTCGCGATTTCGAGTGACTGAACGGCGAAGCGTTTGGCGCTCCGATTTTATCGACGAGCGCGCGAATGCGCGCGATGCAGGAGTCGTCATCCGGCTCACGAAAATCCACCGTGCCGCTGATTTGCGCGTGCATTTTCGCGCCGCCTAAATCCTCCGCGGAAGTTTTCTGTCCGATTGCGGCTTGCACCAGAGCGGGGCCCGCCAAGAATAATCCTGAGCCTTCGGTCATCAAAATGTGGTCGCACATCACCGGAAGGTAAGCGCCGCCCGCGACGCACATGCCCATGATGGCGGTGATCTGCGGAATGCCCATGGCGGACATGACAGCGTTGTTGCGGAAGACGCGCCCGAAATCATCGGTATCGGGAAAAACATCTTCCTGGAGGGGCAAGAATACGCCCGCGGAATCCACCAGATAAATTGTGGGAACTCTGTTTTCGATGGCGATGTTTTGCGCGCGAATGACTTTCTTTGCGGTCATGGGGAAAAACGCACCGGCTTTCACCGTCGCGTCGTTGGCGATCAGCATGAAGGTGCGCCCGCAAACTTTTGCAAGTCCAGTGACCGTTCCAGCCGACGGCGCGCCGCCCCACTCCTCGTACATTTCGTAAGCGGCGTAGATTCCCAGTTCAAAAAATTGCGAGCCCGGATCGATCAGTTTGGCGATGCGTTCGCGGGCAGTGAGCCGGCCTTTTTTGTGCTGCGAGTCGATGGCTTTGGCGCCGCCGCCCTGGCGGATTTGTTCTTCTTCGTTTTTGATTTTCGTCAGCAAATCGACGATGCGGCGGGAGTTCTTTTCGAATTCCGGAGACTTGCGATTTGCACTGGTTTTCAAAACGGAAGCAGACACGCAACGACCTCACGCATAAACGAACTTGACAAAAACTTACTGGTACCGACAAGGATGCAAGCCAAGCTTGACAGTATACGAGTTTTGACCAGAGTTACGCGAACCGGTTCGTGGTTCAGGTCAGGATTCAATAACGCAAAATGCTTGCGCTCATTCACAACCAAGGTAAGCTAACAGCCGGGCCGTTGGGGACATCCGCGCCTGCTGTCCGCTGGCTAATCATCTTCTTATTTGCGACATATTGAGAGGACACTGCTATGAGGCTTCTTTCCAAGAATGCGCTGTCGTTGAGTTTGTTTGCGTTGCTGGCGTTTGCGGTTTCATCGTCGGCGCAGACACCGCCGGCAGTTCCACGAAAGACGCCTGCCAAAGCGCCGCCACAAGCACCTGTGAGGGTGGCGGCGAAACCTGCTGCCCTGGTGGTGCCGCAATTGAAGTTCGAAAAGTACAAACTGGAGAACGGGCTGGAAGTGATCTTCTCTGAAGATCACCGGCTGCCGATGGTGGCGGTGAACTTGTGGTACCACGTGGGGCCAGCGAACGAATTGCCGGGCCGCACAGGGTTCGCGCACCTGTTCGAACACATGATGTTCGAAGGATCGCGGCACGTGCCGGGCAGTTCCCATTTTCATTATCTGGAGGCGGCTGGCGCTTCGGACATCAACGGCACGACGGATTTTGACCGCACGAATTATTTCGAGACGCTGCCTTCAAATCAACTGGAGCTGGCGGTGTGGCTGGAGTCCGACCGCATGGGGTATTTGCCGGACAAACTCGACCAAGCGAATCTCTCCAATCAACAGGACGTAGTGCGCAACGAGCGTCGGCAGAGCGTGGAGAACGCTCCCTACGGCGTGGTTGAAGAAGGGCTGTTCCACCAGGTTTTTCCTAAAGAGCATCCTTACTATGGGGAAGTGATTGGTTCGCACCAGGACATTCAGTCGGCGAAGCTGGAAGACGTGCGGAATTTTTTCAAGCTGTACTATGCGCCGAACAACGCGAGCCTGGCGATTGTGGGGGATTTCGATCCGGAAAAAGCGCGCGAGTTGGTACAAAAATATTTCGGGCCGCTGAAGCGCGGCGAGGAAGTGCCGAAGATCAAGGCGCACACGCCGCCGATTATGTCGGAGCGTCACGCGGTGATCCAAGACAACGTGCAGCTTCCGCGCGTGTACATGGCGTGGCTGACTTCGCCAATTTTCAAACCGGGCGATGCGGAAGCGGATCTTGCAGCGACAATACTGGGCGGAGGGAAATCCAGCCGGCTGTATAAAAAGCTCGTTTACGAAAAACAGATTGCGCAGGACGTGTCGGTGAACCAGCAGTCGCTGATTCTTGGCTCCGTGTTTGAAGTGCAGGCGACGGCAAAGGCCGGAGTGAAACCGGAAGATCTGGAGAAGGCCATCAACGTGGAGATGGACGCGTTTCGCAAGGAAGGGCCGACTGCGGCGGAAATCACGCGAGCGCGAAACGTGATCGAATCGAGAATCATTGCGGGGCTGGAGACGCTCGGCGGATTTGGAGGGGTGGCCGACCGGTTGAACAGCTACAACCATTATCTGGGAACGCCGGATTTTTTGGCGGCGGACATCGCGCGGTACGAAAACGCCTCCAAGGAATCGATTGAGGCTTTCGCGCAAGGGCAGCTCAACGGGAATCAGCGCGCGGTGGTTTATGGAGTTCCGGGGAAGCAGGATTTAGGGGCGGAGGTGGGGACTCCGAAAGCGCCGGAGAAGGATCCATCGAAGAACAACGGCGAACCGGTAAACGCGGACGCGGAATGGCGCAAGGATGCGCCAAAGGCTGGCCCGGCCAGCGCGCTGCATCTTCCGGTCCCAGAAAAGTTCAAGCTTGCCAATGGACTGACGGTGTTGTACAGCGAGAGGCCGGGCTTGCCGCTGGTGGCGGCGGACTTGGTTTTGCACGCGGGAAGCGGAGTGAACCCGGTAGATCGTCCGGGGCTCGCGAGCATGACGGCGCGGATGTTGCAGCAGGGAACGGCAACACGTTCCACGCTGCAAATTGCGGATCGCGCCGCTGATCTGGGCGCGACGTTAAATTCGGGCGCGGGGACAGACACGACGGGAATCTCCACGCGGTCGCTATCCAGGAATTTTCCCGATGCGCTGGAATTGCTTGCGGATGTGGCGCTACATCCAACGTTCCCACAGTCAGAGATTGAGCGGGTACGGTCGGAGCGCTTAACCGCCATCGTGCAGGAAAAAGATGAGCCGTTCTCTCTAGCGATGCGCGTGTTGGACGCGGCGCTGTATGGATCTCGACACACTTACGGGTATCCGGACAGCGGAACGACGGAATCCACCAGGGCGATATCTCGCGACGATCTGGAAAAGTTCTGGAGGCAGAATTATTTTCCGGACGATGCGGCGCTGGTGGTTACGGGAAACATCAAACTGGCGACGTTAAAGCCCTTGCTTGAAAAACAATTTGGCGCGTGGAAGCCGGGGAAGCCGGCGCCGGCGGCGATGGGTTCTCCGGAGACAACGGACTCGAAACTGATTCTGGTAGACCGGCCAGGAGCGCCGCAGACGACGCTGGTGTGCTTCTCGATAGGCTTGGCGCGGTCGACTCCGGACTATGCGCCGGTGGAAGTGATGAACACGGATCTTGGCGGGCTGTTCTCGAGCCGCATCAACATGAACTTGCGGGAAGCGCACGGGTACACCTACGGGGCAGGATCGTTTTTTAGTTATCACCGCTCCCCGGGGCCGTTCATCGTGTTTTCCGACGTGCGGACGGACGTGACCGCTCCGGCGACTTCGGAAGTGTTCAACGAACTGAAGCGTATGCGCGACACACAGATGACGCCTACGGAACTGCTGCTCTCGAAGGATTCCATCGCGCGATCGCTGCCCGGGCGGTTCGAGCGCGGGACAGAAGCGGCGGGGGCCTTTGCGGAACTCTTCACTTACGATTTGCCGCTGAACTATTTTTCGACGCTGCCAGAACGCATCAATGCCGTGACCACTGAGCAAGCGCAATCGGTGGCGAAGAAGTATATTTTGCCGGAGAAGATGATCGTTGTTGCGGTGGGCGACCGCGCAAAGATCGAAGAGGACATGAAGAAGCTGAATTTGGGCAAGGTGGAGATTCGGGATACGGATGGGAAGGTTGTGCGCTAAACGGGAACGACGTTCGTGGCGTTCGCGGTTCAGTAGCCGGACGTGATAATCATGGGAACGCGGGTTTCGGTCAGCCATTCGGCTCCGCCGAACGTGGAGCCTCCATAGTGTGTCTTGCCCTTCGTTCGCAAAATAATCTCTGGCAATAATCGGCCGGGCTTAGCCCAAGATGCTGTCACCGGCAGGCTGGTGACCTGGACTTCGGCGGAGCCAGTGGCGGAGTTAGGTTTCCCGTTGCTGAGGTTGCCCTCAATAGTAATGTGCGCGGTTTGAGCGCCAGTCGCCGGCGGCCTGGAGTCGAACGTCACGGTGATGAACGCCACCTTTCTCGGTATCGAGCTGCGCTTATGGATCGCTTCGCCATTAGTCATCGCGTCCCTATTGGTTGCGATCGACTCTTTCAATTGGGCCGCTTCGTCAGCGCTCATACTATCCGTAAACAGAAAAATGACCACGGATTGGCTACGGGGCTTCCATACCGCCATTGCGGAGTGGAATTCGTCACTCACTTGACCCTGTGCCTTCGCGAGGTTGGCTTCAGAGGGATCTTTATCGTAGGCCCAGAAGTCGGTGTCTTGGGCGAAGTTCACCATCCGCAAGGTGCCGGAAGCCGTGCCCAGGGCGCTTGCCGGTTCCGGTGGCGGAGGAGGTTCTACCACGGCGGGTGCTACGGTTGCGTTTGTTGGAGCGTGCTCAGATTTCGGCCCACTGTTGCACCCAGTAAGACTGGCAAAGACCACGACGACGGCCAGGAGACGTACTGCCGGGGAATCCGGCATTGGATACATCATATTTTGCACTCCTTGAGGCCGTCTTACGGAAATCGTATGTTGTGTATGGGCCAGCGTTCAACTAGAAGGTAGGATGTGTTGCGAGAATTGAGAATTTTGTAGAGCTATTCCTTAAGGTTTCGAGTGTTGACTCGGACTAGGCCGGTCGCTAAGATTTAGTTCAGAGCGATGACGCGCGATTGCACGGCGTCGCTCAATTCAGCCGCGGAGGTGCCTGTGCGAACCACTAGAAAAGTTCTCGCGGGCGGGTGTTTGTCCGCGGCTTGCATGAACTGACCGCGGCATCCTCTCCCGCAATTGCAATCCATAAGAAACAAATAACGTTGCTTTGATTTGGCGCTAGCGGCGGCCGTGTGTTTCGTCATGGTTGCGGAGGATTCTTCCGTGTCTACTACAGGATCTCTTACGGCGTGGGGATGGAATTCTTATTTTGAAGCGTTTTGGCGCGGCGAGGATTGGAAAAGTACGGCGCCAGCGCGCGTGATTGCGCAGCAGCGGAAATTTTGGCGCGTCGCGGGAGAGTTCGGCGAATGTTGGGCGGAAGCCAGCGGGAGGCTGCGTCTTGCGGCGGACGAGGGAGCGGATTGGCCAGCGGTTGGCGACTGGGTGGTGGTGGAGTTGCATGGAACGGAGTCGACCGCGGTAATGCAGGAAGTCTTGCCGAGACGGAGCAAGTTTGTCCGGAAATCACCGGGAAAGAAGGTGGAAGAGCAGGTAATCGCGGCGAATGTGGACACGGCGTTGCTAGTGTCCGCGTTGGATGGCGATTTCAATCCGAGACGAGTGGAACGATACCTGGCGCAGTGCTGGGAGTCCGGGGCGCGGCCGGTGATCGTATTGAACAAGGCGGATACTTGCGCAGACGCCCGCGAAATGGCAACGGAGATAGACCGCGTCGCGATCGGTACGGAGGTGTGCGTGGTCAGCGCCAAGACAGGGCAGGGATTTGGTGAACTGGGGGAGTTTCTAAGACCGAGAAACACATTGGTGCTGCTGGGCTCTTCGGGAGTGGGGAAGTCGACGATTGCGAACCGCCTGCTTGGACAGGTGGTCCAGGAAGTAGGGCCGGTACGCGAGAGTGATAGCCGCGGCCGGCATACAACCACTTCGCGCGAATTGTTCGCTCTGCCGGGCGGAGCACTGCTGATGGACACACCGGGCTTGCGCGAGATGCAATTGTGGGACGCGGAGGACGGTGTTGCTCAAACATTTGCGGACATTGATGGGCTGGCGGCGCAGTGCCGGTTCGGCGATTGCCGTCACGAAGGGGAGCCGGGATGCGGTGTTCAGGCTGCCCTTAGTGCAGGAACATTGGACCCAGCGCGGCTCGAAAATCGGCGGAAACTGATGCGCGAGCAGGAATTTCTGCGGAGGAAAGTCGATCCCGAGGCGAGGCATGATTGGAAGAACCGTGTGAAGAGTCTGCACCAGGAAGTGAAGCGCATGTATGAGAGCCGAAAGAAAGACGGAAAGGAGTAAACGCACAAGAACAGGGCATGGCCCTGGTATCCCCGACAGACAGGAGGGCAATAGGCGTTACGGTTTCTTTGGGGCTGGTGACAGGTTTCCGGGCGGCTGATTGGCAATCGTGAACGGGAAAATGCCTAAATTCTGGGTTGGAAGCATCAGAGCATACTCGCCGGCCGGGAGGTCTTCGCGTGGACGCAAGAGCCAACAAGCATTTTCCGGCTGTACTGCGTACTGCTTCTGTCGGAACCTGATCAGACTGCTTGGCCTCCCCAATCTTGGCGCCCAAGGCCGGTAGCCTGCCCGCGTCGAGCTCACGCGAATCTTTTTTAGGATGCAGCCTTACGAGCGCCGGGGCGCCTGCGAAGGAGGGGACATTGCAGATGGAGAAGACCGGCCTGCGAGTTTCGATCTGAAGCTCGGCGTGCTGTCCCGGATATTCAGCAATAATCGCGCCAGGGACTACTCCGTAAGTGAGCGATGAGACCAAGCCCCATTTAGTGCGAATCTTAGATGGGAGTTCCTGGGAAAGAGCTACCCAACTGGAATCGACGAGGACGCTGGCATCATCGTTCGGAGACTCTGCAGGGAAGTTTGACGAAATGGGCGAGGCCGTACTTGGCTTGCCTTGAGCCGGAGCGAGTTGTGCTGAAGGCAGCAGAGAGAATAGAACTAGGGCGGCCGCGTAAGGCAACGTAGTATTCATCAGAACCTCCAATATTGTGGCATGGTAGTACAGGAACTACTTATGTCAGGCTCAATTTAGTACTAAGCGACGCGCTTGTGGATGAAATCGACGATGTCTTGGGTCGAGGTGCCGGGAAGGAAGATTTCAGCGATGCCGGATTGCTTAAGGGCGGGAATGTCGGCCTCGGGGATGATGCCGCCGACGAGCACGGTGACGTCGTTCATGCCTTTTTCGTGGAGGAGCTTCATCAGTTGCGGGCAGATGGTGTTGTGCGCACCGGAGAGGATGGAGAGGCCGATGACGTCGACGTCTTCCTGGACAGCGGCGGAGGCGATCATCTCTGGGGTCTGGCGCAAGCCGGTGTAGACGACTTCCATGCCGGCGTCGCGCAAAGCACGGGCAATTATTTTTGCGCCGCGGTCGTGGCCATCGAGGCCCGGCTTGGCGATCAGCACACGAATCTTCTTTTGCGTCATAAGCAAGTATCACTATGCCATGGAATTCGCAGAAACCACGCTCGTCAGTTTGACAGACTGTAGTGGCACGTTGGCTCGGTGAGCTTGAAGACCGTGTGCCACTTTGGTTCGACGTGCTCGACGAAGACGACATATTGGCCAGTTGGCTGGCCGACAATTTCAAGGACATAGTGGCCCGGCAAGGCACGGAATGCAAAGTGGCCTTGACTATCCGTGGTCTCCTTGCGCACCGCGGACTTGCGGATTTCATCCACAACTTTTTCGAGAGCGAAGCAGTGTTTGGTATCCGAGAGGTTGTTGAAATTCACTAAGTTTGAGTGAGTCATTTCGTCCGTACTCGCGGCGGAGTAAACGCGAGCGTTATCGGTTTTCTCCTGCTGGCTCTCTTGCTCCAAGTTTGCAAGCGCGGCAGAGATGCGCTGCCCTTGCTCTTCGGTCACGTCATAAAGGGTGACACGCGCACCCGAGAGCGCAACTGAAGTTCCAGTTGGGCCGACCACGGTCACGTCGCCAGTAATTTTCGCAGTTTCGTACCAGGTGATGACGATCAGCGCAACCACGGCTAGACCGACGATCAAGCCAAGATATTTTTTTAGAAGGGACATGGACCGGCACCTCAGATCCCATTAGAGCGCGTCTGCCCCGGCCGTGCATCATCTTAGAGACACGTTGGCCGCGTTTAAGTAATGGCCACTTCTTCGTAGGTGCCGAAGACGTCGCGGAGGGCGTCACAAATTTCGCCGAGGGTGGCGTAGGATTTTACAGCTTCGTAAAGGAAAGGCATGAGATTGTCGGTGCCTTTGGCCGCGGTGCGCAAGGCATGGAGGCGTCGATCGACTTCGGCTTGGGAGCGGTCGGCGCGGAGTTTTCTCAGACGCATCGCTTGGCGTTCCGCCACGGTTTCGTCAATTTGCAGAATGTCGAGAGGCTTTTCTTCGGCGACGAAATCGTTTACCCCGACGATAATCTTTTCCTTTCTGTCGACGGCCATCTGGTAACGGTAGGAGGCTTCGGCGATCTCGCGTTGCGGGTAGCTGCGCTCGATGGCAGCGACCATACCGCCCATGGCGTCGATGCGTTCGATGTATTCCCACGCGCCGCGTTCGACTTCGTTGGTGAGTGTTTCGACGAAGTAGGAACCGCCGAGCGGGTCGACGGTATTGGTGACGCCGGTTTCGTGGGCGATGATCTGCTGCGTGCGAAGGGCGATAGTGGCGGCGAATTCCGTGGGCAAGGCCCAGGCTTCGTCGAGCGAATTGGTGTGGAGAGACTGCGTGCCGCCGAGCACCGCGGCGAGTGCTTGAATTGCAGTGCGAACGACATTGTTGTACGGCTGTTGCGCGGTCAAAGAGCAGCCGGCGGTCTGCGTGTGGAAACGCAGGGCCCAGGAACGCGGATTCTTGGACTTGTAGCGCTCGACCATGGCTTTATGCCAGATGCGGCGCGCAGCGCGGTACTTGGCGATCTCCTCGAAGAAATCATTGTGCGCGTTGAAGAAAAAGGAAAGCTGTGGGACAAACTGGTCCACGTCGAGGCCGCGACGCATCCCCCATTCGACGTATTCGAGGCCGTCGCGCAGGGTGAAGGCCAATTCCTGGATGGCGGTCGAGCCGGCTTCGCGGATGTGATAGCCGCTGATGGAAATGGTGTTGAACTTGGGCGTGTTCTTGACGCCGAACTCGAACGTGTCAATCACCAGGCGCATCGAGGGTTCCGGCGGGTAGATGTATTCCTTTTGCGCGATGTATTCCTTGAGGATGTCGTTCTGCAGCGTGCCCGATATTGTTTTCCAGTCGGCGCCCTGCTTTTCGGCGACGGCCAGGTACATCGCCCAGATGACCGCGGCGGGAGAATTGATGGTCATCGAAGTGGTGACATTGGCGAGGGGAATTTTGTCGAAGAGCACTTCCATGTCTGCGAGCGAGCTGATGGCCACGCCGCACTTGCCGACTTCTCCTTCGGAGAGCGCGTGATCGGAATCGTAGCCCATCAGCGTGGGCAAATCGAAGGCGGTGGAGAGGCCGGTCTGTCCCTGCGCGAGGAGATAGCGGAAGCGCTGGTTAGTGTCTTCAGCAGTGCCGAATCCCGCGAACTGCCGCATGGTCCACAGGCGGCTGCGGTGCATCGTGGGATGGATGCCGCGAGTGTATGGCGGCTCGCCAGGGAAGCCGAGATCGCGGTCGGGATCCCAGTTGGGCAAATCTGCTTTGGTGTATAGCCTGCGAATTGGATATCCCGAAATGGTAGTGAATTCGGGGTGTCTCTCGGAGCCTTTTTCCAGTGCCGGCTGGAGGGTCTTCTTCTCCCAGGCTTGTTCTTTGTGGGAGGGTTTGCGATCCGCCGATGGCGTTTCCAGCGGTGGGGCAGCCTGCGTGGTGCCTTTGGATTTTTCGCTCATGCTCATCGCCCCCGGTGGGAAGCCGAAAAACTGAATTGCTACATCACCAAGATTAATGCTATGCGAAAGGCTCGGAAGGGGCAAGCCTGGGGTGGATTCCGTGGTGAGCGGAAGAAACTAGTTGCGGCGAGATCCCCCAAAAAAAACGGCCCAGGCAAGAGGGCCCGGGCCGCGGAAAGTGAGTAATTGTCAGAACTACTTTTGGCCGGCGTTGAAGGAAAGTTTCTCTGTGCCTACAACTTGGCCGTGCAAGGTCCCGGGAATGAGCGTCTCGCGCTCGGCTTCGCCGGACTTGGCGTCGGCGATGGTGACGCGATTGACTTCCAGGGTGCGCCCGACGGCACGCTCGTAATTGGCCTTGGCTTCGACGAGATTGGCCAAGGCGCGCAGTTCCGTGCCCTGAGCATTGATCAGGTCGCGTTGCGTAAGAATCACTTGGTAGACAGTTGAGGCGCCGAGCTGATATTTTTTCTGCTCGGCGTCGAAGGTCTGCTGCTGCAATTCGCGCGCCTTGCTGGCCGCCTCGACCTGGGCGCGATCCTGGGTCAGCGCGATGTAGGTGTTGCGGACGTCGAGCAACGCGGCATTCTTCAATTGCTGCAACTGCGCTTCGAGCTGACGCTGGAAAAGGATGGCGCGCTGGTTGTCCGCCTGCGCCGAACGATTGCGGAGTGGGATCTGCACGTTCAAAGACACCTGGTAGTCCGGGAAGTTGTTGTGAAACGCCGAGCTCAAGGCGTCGCCGAAGCCAGCCTGTGACGTAGGACCCGGCGTCACCTGTGTCCCAGGGAGAAAGAAACCCGGAATCGGATTTCCGTTCGCGTCAACCACTGGGGCTCCAGCCACAGTAGCAGAGGTGAACGATCTCTGGTTGCCGGCGAGTCCGACCGAGCTGTATTGCGCGGTCAGCGTGGCGGTCGGCAGCAGGGCGTTGCGGGTGGCCTTTAGGTCGATCTCTCCGTTCAATAGGTTGAGCGCTTCTTCCTGTAATTCCGGCCTCTTTGCAAATGATTCCTTAACCGCTTCCTCGAAGGTGGGTGCCTCGATGGTTTCCGGGAGCGACGGCGAATCCGTGGTGATGATTTCCACGTTTACGAAATTGGGCGCCAGGGGATTCTTGCTGATGGCGTTTTTCAAAGTCTGTTGATCCTGGAGCCGCACGGTTTGCGCCACGATCAAGTTCTGGCGGTTGGTGGCGAGCTCGGATTCGGCGCGAGTGACGTCGAGAGGCGCCATGGTGCCGATCTCCAATTGTTTCTTATTGTCGTTGTAAAGTTTTTCGGCGACGGTTACGGCTTGCTGTTGGACTTTTACGAATTCCCGCGCAAAGACCAGTTCCCAGTAAGCGGTGATGGTGTTAGTCACTGTCGTGATGGCTTGCTGGGTGAATGCCCAGTCCGCGATCTTGCGGTTGTTCTTAGCAATGCGGATGTTTCGTGTGTTGACGGCACGCCCGAACCCGTTCAGTAACTGCTGCTGGAACCCAGCTAAAATCGTTGAATTCACGGAGGGATTGAACAGGTTTGCCGCCGAACTGGAGGAAGACCGCGTGTTGTTCCACGCGGTGAAGAATATGGTTCCGGTCTGGAATCCCTGGGAATACTGGAAGTTGTACACTGAACTGTGCAAAACCAGGGCGGTAAGCGCAAGAAGTCCAGTACCTGTACCGGAAGTCAACGGGTTGTTGACCGGGACATTGCGGTCATCGAAGCTCAGGTTGGTCGTAATTACTGGATCATAGTTCAGCAGTGGATTAATCGCCGTGGAGCCGCCAAACACCGCGCCGGGAGTAGTGCCGCCAAAGCCACCCGACTCCGCTTTCAGGATCCCGGTGTCCGCGAACCACGGGTTATACCGCTGCACGACGATATCCATGCTGTTCTCGAGCGCCAACTCGACTGCTTCTTGCATGCTCAGCTCGAGCTTTCCGTCATGGATAAGCTGGTCGACACGCGGTGAATTTGTGAGCCCAACCGCTTGGATCTTGATGGGGCTGTAGGGAGCAAACAGGTTGGGAAAGGGCCTGGGCGCACGGGTGTAATTGTGTTTCGCGGAGCCAAGGGAAACCGGCACGATGGGCGTGGCGGCCTTGGCGGGCGCTGCTTGCGGAGTTTGCGGCGTGTCCTGCCCGAAGGCCGGGGAAATGGGTCCTCCCACGAGCGTTACGGCCAGTATGGCGGCCAACAGCGGTCGAGCATACAACGTCTTCATAGTGCTCCTTACCCTCAAGATTTCATCCCCTAAGGGGCTTAATTTACGTGTACTCAACTCTGTAAAACGTTCTGAGAATGGAATTTGTTTCACGAATTCAAGAAGTTGACCGTTTCGAGGTCAAGACTGAAATCTGACCGCTTCGCGGCCACGCCGACAGGAGGATCTGGAAGTCATCCTGAAGGCCGCTTCACACCGGCCGGGCGAAGAAAGCAGTCTAGCAGGGGCTTGCATCCTTGACAACGCGAGAGGCGGCGGCTAGGCTGCTGACATTTCGACGGTTAGGAGCCGGCGGCGGTTAGCTGGGCGGAATGCTGAAGCGTGAAGAGCTGTTAAAGCTTTTTGAGACGGCGGGGGCCATCCGCCATGGACACTTTGAGCTGTCCAGCGGGTTGCACAGCGGCACTTACGTCCAGTGCGCGCTGGTATTGCAATATCCGCGTTTCGCGGAAAAGCTGGGACAAGCGCTGGCAGCGCTCTTTTCGGACGCCAGGATTGACGTAGTGGTCTCGCCAGCGATGGGCGGGCTCATCATCGGGCAGGAGGTTGCTCGAGCGCTGCCCGAGCACAAGAGTTCGACCGGCGGAGGGACGCCTGCACTTTTTGTGGAGCGCGATGCCAGCGGCATGATGACGCTCCGGCGCGGATTTTCCCTCGCTCCCGACCAGCATGTGCTGGTCGTCGAAGATGTTTGGACGACGGGCGGTTCGACGCAGGAAGCCATTCGCGTGGTGGAAGAGGCCGGCGCGCGCGTGGTTGCTGCCGGCGCGCTGATCGATCGCAGCGGCGGGAAGATCGACTTCGAAGTTGACACTCAATCGCTGATCCAATTGCCTATCGCCAGCTATGAGGAAGAAGATTGCCCGCTCTGCCGCGGCGGCAGTGTAGCGGTGAAGCCGGGGAGCCGCTTCGTTCGCAGCACGTCGTGATGCCTAGTCCCCGGCTTGGCATGCGCTATTTCAAGCTCACCATCGCGTACGACGGCACCGATTTCCACGGCTGGCAGATTCAAACGGGCAAACCCACGATTCAGGCTGAAATCGTTGAAGTGCTGCGCCGCCTGACGCAGGAACACGTCGTTTTGCATGCAACAGGGAGAACAGACGCGGGGGTTCACGCACTCGGCCAAGTTGGAAGCTTCCGAACGCAATCGCATCTATCCGCCCAGGATTTCCAGCGCGCGCTAAACGCGCTGTTGCCGCCTACAATTCGAATCGTGGGAGCGGAAGAAGTTGGGCCGGACTTCAACGCGCGCTGGTCGGCGCGTGGCAAGACCTACCGGTATCGCCTGTATCGCGGGAGAGTCGTGCCACCGATGATCTGGCGATACGTTCTGCACTACCCCTTTCCGCTCGACGAAGACGCCATGCGCGATGCTGCGGCTCGATTTGTCGGCACGCACGACTTTGCTTCGTTCGCGGCTTCGACGGGCTCCGAGGAGGACGACAAAGAGAGGGCTACTGAGCGCGAAATCTTTTCGACTGAATTAGCGCGCACAGCGGACAACGAAGAGTTGGTTTTTACCGTTCGCGGGCGTTCGTTCCTTCGTTATATGGTGCGCAAGATGGTGGGCACGTTGCTCGATGTCGGGCGCGGGAAACTCGGCCCCGCGGATATCGAGCGATTGTTTGAACTCCGGGATCGCTCGAAGTCCGGCCCAACCGTGCCTCCACACGGACTCGTCATGGTCGAAGTCCAGCACGACGAAGCCTGGCGGCTAGGCCGGCCGTAGGATGTTTTCTTTCACTCAGGAAACTAATCTTGCTCCAGCCTCGTATTGTGTTTGCTGCAATGGGCCGCGTGTGAAAGCTTGAAGAGAGTACGTTCACAGGAGCATCTATGATTTTCCGCAAGGCGATCGTTGCCGGGCTAGCAGTTCTTGCGCTGTTTGCTTGCGCGAGCGTTTGCTGCGCTCAGCAAGCGCCGGGGCCGGGCGCGAAGCCCGTGACTGTCATGCCGGATGTGCTTCAAGTCCCTATGGCAGCGCAGCCGTCCGAACACTTCGACGTGGACGCGGCCACGGACGCCTACCTCGCACAAATCCAAGCCAGTGCGCGCTCACGCTCCGACGCCTACTTCGAGGGCGGATACTGGCTGATCCTTTGGGATTTTCTTTATGGCGCGGCACTTTATGTCTTTTTGTTGCACTTTGGCTGGTCCGCCGCGATGAGGAATTTCGCCGAACGCGTCACCCGCTTCAAGCCTTTGCAGACGTTTATATATTGGACGGAATTTCTGATCGTTACGACTATTCTGGGTGCGCCGCTTGCAATATACGAGGGATACTTTCGCGAGCGGCAGTACGGACTCGCGACGCAGACGCTTACTCCCTGGCTCGGCGACCAACTCATCGTGCTTCTAGTAAACGTCGTGCTCGGCGGAGTTGTCTCGATGGTGCTCTTTGGCGTTGTCCACCGGCTTCCGCGAAGCTGGTGGATCTGGGGCGCCGGCGTCTCCATCGTCTTTTTGATTTTCTTCATTATGATTGCGCCGGTCTTCATCTTTCCGCTGCTCAACAAGTACACGGTGCTTGATGACCTGAAAATCACCAAGCCCATCTTGAGCCTCGCGCGTGCCAATGGCATTCCCGCGCAAAAAGTCTACCAGGTGGATGCCTCGCGCCAAACTACGCGCATGAGCGCCAACGTCAGCGGCTATGGACAGACCATGCGCATCACGCTAAACGACAATCTCCTGCGGCGGGGGTCACCCGAAGAGATTCAGGCCATCATGGGTCACGAGATGGGCCACTACGTGTTGCACCACATCGCCAAAGACATTCTTTACTTCTCGGTCGTCCTGGTAATTTTCTTCGCTCTATTGCGCTGGTCGCTCGAGCGCGCCCTTGCCCGCTGGGGTGAACGGTGGAAGATACGCGGGATCGGCGATACGGCAGTGCTTCCGCTGGTGTTCCTTGTGGGCACGATTCTGGGATTTGTGTATACGCCGCTTTTTAACACCCACATTCGCACGAACGAACACGAAGCCGACATGTACAGCCTAAACGCCAGCCGCCAGCCTGACGGCTTCGCGCAAGCCGCCATTCACCTTGGCGAGTATCGCAAGATGAGTCCTGGGCTTGTCGAAGAGTGGATTTTCTTCGACCACCCCAGCGGAAGGAACCGCATCCACGACGCGATGCGCTGGAAAGCCGAGAACCTGCAGCTTTTCGCACCGAAGCCGGACCATTAGCGCGAACGAGCCCGCTAGCCGCCAAATGGAACCCATTTCGGCAAGTGTTGAGTGCCGGGGCCACCTCCCGGCCTCAAAATCGGTTAGAATCGCGCTTATGGCGGCCACGGCCATTCCCGTCGATTCGCTTCCTTCGATCAACCCGGCTACGGGGGAAGTGCTTGCCCACATCGAGAGAACTCCCGCATCCCTGTTGCCGGAGATCGTTTCGCGCGCACGTGTCGTTCAAGGAGAGTGGGCGAAGGTTTCCATTCGCGATCGATGCGCGAAGTTACGTGGGCTTCGCGAACGAATGATGGCCTCGCGCAAGGAATTGGCGGATGCCGTTGTACGCGAATCCGGTAAGCCGCGTGTGGAAGCCCTCTTTGCGGATATTTTCGTGGCGCTCGATTCGGCGCAATACTGGTCCAGAAACGCGGCGAGCGCGCTGCGCACGCGGCGGGTTCCCCATCACAGCATCGCCGCGAAAGCGAAGCGCGGCTATCTCGCTTACGAGCCGCTGGGCGTCATCGGTATCATTTCTTCCTGGAACTATCCGCTGGCGATTCCACTCAGCGAGATCATTCCGGCGGTTGCCGCTGGAAATGCCGTAGTCTGCAAGACCAGCGACTTCACGCCACAGTGCGGCGTGCTGATCGAGAAGCTTTTCAGTGACTCGGGATTCGCGAGAAATCTTGTCACGGTAGTTCAGGGCGGTGGGGAAGTCGGCCAGGCTCTGATCGACGCCTCGCCGGACAAAGTCATGTTTACGGGCAGCGTGGCCACTGGCCGTCGCGTAGCCGAAGCATGCGCGAAGAAGCTAATCCCTTCCGTGCTTGAACTTGGCGGCAAAGACGCCATGATCGTGCTGGCGGATGCGAACCTGGAGGTGGCCTCCAGCGCGGCGGTTTGGGGCAGCTACACGAATTGCGGGCAGGTCTGCCTTTCCGTGGAACGGTTGTTCGTAGAACGAGCCGTAGCGGAAAAATTCACAGCGCAGTGCGTGGAAAAAACAAAAAAGTTGCAAATCGGTCCGGGCAACGATCCTGCAACCGACGTCGGCCCGCTTATCCGGCCACAGCATGTGCAGCGCATGATCGATCTGGTCGACGATGCGGTTTCGCGTGGAGCCAGCGTTCTGTGCGGCGGCAGCTCGCGCCCGGAGCTTGGGGCCAATTTTTTCGAACCCACGGTCATCACTGGCGCTGATTCCACCATGAAATTATTTCAAGAAGAGGCTTTTGGGCCGATCCTCGCGATTCAAGTCGTGAAGGATGCGAAAGAAGCGATTGCGCAGGCCAACGATTCACCGTTCGCGCTCGCGGCGAGTATCTGGACGAAGGACAAAGCGCGAGGACTGGCCCTTGCAGCGGAATTGCGAGCCGGGGCAGTCATGGTGAACGATGCCATCAGCTATTTCGGAATCGCGGAGGCGCCGCACGGCGGTTGTGGTGCAAGCGGCTGGGGCCGCACCCATGGGAAGGCCGGGCTGCTCGAAATGGTACAAATGAAATATATTGATGTCGACGGCTTGCCCGGGAGCGAAAAGCCTTGGTGGTACCGCTACGGGTCGGATCTGGAGCGCGCTGCGGACGCTTTTCTCCAATTTGAGTTTTCCCGCGGGGTCACTGCAAAGCTGCGAAACGCCCGCAGCGCCATGAAAACTTTTTTCCGCGAGCACGGATTATAGAGAGGAACTCCATGCCAGAAGAGACCGCCGCTTCACCCAAAATCAAAACGCGCAAGCCCAAACAGCGAGCCTGCGATGAAAAGGATGAGAAGGGTAAGCTCTGCAACGGCCATCTGAAGCGGTATTACGACTATCCGAAGGAAGTCGCGGCGCTCATCGGTCCGAAAGCGGAGATTTACCGTTGCGAGTTCTGCAAGACGCTGTACCGCCCGGATCCCGCGCAGCAGCCGCAGAGCTACACTTTGCGCAACTAGCGTACTTGACTTCGCAGCGAACGAGGCCCGCCTTGCAGCAGAACGAATGGATCTATGACTGGAACACCGCCACGCCGCCGGCCATTCCCGCGGGCACGCGCGTACTGATGAATGATGAGACGCTGCGCGACGGCTTGCAGAATCCTTCTGTGTTCGATCCCAGCATTGAGGAAAAAATCGAAATCCTCCACCTGATGGAAGCGCTGGGAATCGATGCGGTGAACATCGGTCTGCCGGGTGCCGGTCCACGCGCCTTTGCGCACACCAAAGCTCTGGCGCGGGAAATCGCCACGCACAGGATGAAGGTCAAGCCCAACTGCGCAGCGCGCACGCATGAAAACGACATTCGCCCCATCGTGGAGATCTCGCAGAGCGTAGGCATGGCGATCGAAGCGGCAACGTTTCTTGGTTCCAGTCCAATCCGCCGCCTCGTGGAAGACTGGACGGTCGATCACCTCGAACGCACCACTGAAAAAGCGGTGAAGTTCGCAGTCGAGAACGGGCTTCCGTCCATGTACGTCACGGAAGACACTATTCGCACGGATCCCGAAACGGTGAAGCGGTTATACTCGACAGCGATTCGAAACGGCGCGCGCGCGATTGTTCTCTGCGACACTGTCGGCCACGCGACTCCCAACGGCGCGTTCAACCTGGTGAAGTTTGCCGTCGACGAAGTCGTGAAGCCGTCGGGCGAGAAAATTCGCGTCGATTGGCATGGACACAACGATCGCGGACTTTCCATCGCCAATTCACTTGCGGCCGTGGCAGGCGGTGCGCACCAGGTCCATGCTGCCGCCAATGCTCTCGGTGAACGCGTTGGCAATACGCCCATGGAATTAATGCTGGTCAACCTTCGCCTCATGGGCCTCATTCAACAGGACCTTTCGCGGCTTAAGGAGTATTGCGAAAAGGTGGCGAAGGCTACTCATACGTCGATTCCGCCAAACTATCCGGTCGTCGGCCATGATGCGTTTCGCACCGCGACGGGAGTTCACGCCGCGGCGCTCATCAAAGCCTTCCGAAAAAATGATCTCGAGCTTGCCAATGCCGTTTACAGCGGCGTGCCCGCGCATCTTTTCGGCCTCGACCAGGTCATCGAGATCGGCCCGATGAGCGGAAAATCCAACGTACTGTTCTGGCTGGAGAAGCACCTCATTCCCGCCGACGAGGCCACGGTGTCGCGCATCTTTGACGCTGCCAAACAATCTCCGCGTGTCCTCTCCGATGCGGAAGTTTTCGCGTTGTGCACCGAGGCCGCGCACAATTGAACCGAAAACCATGCCGTAAGCTGACGGTGAAACACGCCCTTGTTTGGGTTATTCTTTTGGCTATGCCGGCTCGCTCTGTTGCCTCTCCACACTCGCCTCGCCAGGCCCCAGGTTCCCGGCTCGCCGACAACCCGCGAGTGCGCGCCGCTCTCGATTGGTTCACACCTAACATTTCTTGGGTCAACGACCAGCAAGCACGCATCACGGAAATCCCTGCGCCGCCTTTTCAGGAAACGCAGCGTGCCGCGATAGTCAAAGAATTGCTGGGCGATGCCGGCTTGGCGGTGCAGATCGATAAGGCCGGCAACGTCGTCGGGGAACTGCGTGGCGCGAATGAAAAAGAGATTGTCGTCGTTGCGGCGCACCTTGACACCGTTTTCCCTCCTGGTACGGATGTGAAAGTTCATCGCGATGGCAGCCGCATGACCGCGCCAGGAATCTCTGACAATGGCAGCGGTGTGGCGGCACTGCTGGCTCTGGCGCGCGCGCTGCAGTTCGCGCATGTAAAGCCGGAGCGCACAATTCTGTTCGTTAGCGACGTCGGCGAAGAGGGCGAAGGCAATCTGCGCGGCATGCGCGCGATTGTCGACAACTACCGCGAGAGACTCAAGGCCGTTGTGGTACTCGATGGCTCCGGCACCGATCACGTGACCACCAAAGCGCTCGCTTCGCGGCGGCTCGAAGCCCTGATCACCGGTCCGGGCGGTCATAGTTGGTCTGACTTTGGCATGCCGAACCCGATCAACGCTCTGGTGCGCAGCTCGGTGCGCTTTATCAACACCAAAGTTCCCGCCAGTCCGCGCACTACGTTTAACATTGGCCAAATCGAAGGCGGCACCTCGGTGAATTCCGTTCCTCACGAAGCGCGTTTGAAAGTTGACATCCGCTCAGAGAGCGAGGACGAACTGACGCGCCTCGAATCCGCGCTGCGGGAATGCATCATCGCCGGCGTTCGTGACGAGATGGATTCCGCGCGCGACCGTTCCAAGGGGAAACTGGAGTGGAAGGTTGAATTGCTCGGGAGCCGTCCGGGTGGGGAATTGCCTTTGGATTCGCCGCTGCTGGCCGCGCTTCGCGCCGCCGATGAAATTGTAGGCAACGAGTCGCGCATCGAGCGCTCTTCGACCGATGCGAATATCCCTCTTTCACTCGGGATCGACGCCATCTCCATCGGCGCCGGAGGCAGTGGCGGAGGTGCGCATTCGTTGCAGGAATGGTATGACTCTGCCGGCCGTGAAACCGGTATGAAGCGCGCACTCCTTACTATCCTGGGAATTTCCGGAGTTGCCGAGGAGAAAGCCCGATGAAAACCCGGACGAAGCGCATTCAGTTGCTTCTCTGGATTCTCCCGCTCGTTGCTGCCGCTGGCCTTCTGCCATATCACGCGAAAACGAGCGCGGCACAAAAAGGGCCAAGCACGTCCTATTACACCCACGGCCGCATTTATACCAATGACCCTGAGCATCCTTGGGCCGAGGCCATGGCGGTCAGCGAGGGGAGAATCACTTGCATTGGCAAGATGGACCACGTGCTGACGGATTGTGGGGGCGGCCAGGAAGGCGTTGACACCCTCAATCTAAGAGGCCAATTCGTGATGCCCGGCTTCAATGACGCGCACGTGCATTTGGGCATGGCCGCAGCAGATGAGCTTGCAGTCCCCTTGATGGGCGTATCGTCGCCCGAAGACATGCAGAAACGTGTCGCGGAGGCTGTCGCGCATCACAAACCGGGTGAATGGATTACCGGCGGCGGGTGGGACCACACCACCTGGCCGGAAAAACGATTTCCCAATCGCCAGCAGCTCGATGCCGTCGCGCCCAGGAACCCCGTGATCCTCACACATATCTCCGGTCACGTTGCGGTCGCGAATTCTCTCGCGCTCAAGAGTGCGGAGATCGTCAAAAGCACTCCGAATCCGCCGGGGGGCGAGATTGAGCATGATGCGCTCGGTGAACCCACAGGCATGTTGAAAGAAGACGCGGCGATGTCGCTGGTTAGAGTGCGGATTCCCGATCCCTCGCCGGAGCAGCGCCGCCGCGGAATCGAACTGGTCCTCCAAAACGTCGCCAAGAATGGAGTCACTTCCGTCCAGGACAATTCGGCTTGGGAGGATTTTGAGGTTTACAAGCAGCTCAAAGAGGAAGGCAAACTTACCGTGCGCATCACGGAGTGGCTGCCGTTCAATCTGCCGCTCAACGAGTTACAGAATATGCAGGCGCAGGGCGGCACCAAGGATCCCTGGCTGAAGACTGGCGCGCTCAAAGCCGTTACGGATGGCGCTCTCGGTTCGCGCACGGCGGCAATGTTGGAACCATATTCCGATGATCCTTCCACCACCGGAATCCTCATTTATGATCCAGAAAAACTGCGCGTCATGGCTATCGAACGGGACAAGGCCGGCTTCCAGCTCAATTTCCACGCCATCGGCGACCGTGCCAATCGCATTGCGCTCGACGTTTTCGAGGCAGTAGTCAAAGCCAACGGCCCCCGTGATCGCCGTGACCGCATCGAACATGCGCAAGTCGTCGAGCCGATGGACTTCGTCCGTTTTGGCCAACTCAAAGTCATCGCCTCCATGCAGCCCTCGCATCAGACCACGGATATGCGCTGGGCGGAGGATCGCATTGGGCCCCAGAGAATCAAGGGCGCCTACGCCTGGTCAACCATGCTTAAAAATGGTGTTCGCCTTGCTTTCGGCACCGACTACAGCGTGGAAGTCATCAGCCCGTTCCGCGGCTTGTACGCCTGCGTTACTCGCGAACGCCCCGATGGCGGGCCGAAAAACGGCTGGGAGCCGCAGGAGAAAATTTCGCTGGAAGACTGCATCCGCGCGTACACCTCAGGTTCCGCGTACGCGGAGTTTGAAGACGGGAAAAAAGGTGAGCTGAAACCAGGCGAGTACGCCGATTACATTGTTCTTTCTAACGACCTCACCAAAGTTCCCCCCGCCCAATTCACCAAGACGCGTATCCTCCGCACCGTCGTCGGCGGCCGCACCGTCTACTCGGTACAGTAATTTGCAGCCACACACTCTCGAGCCGATTTCATGTGACTCAGACACATCAGCTCAGCGGCCTGCGGGAAGTTGTTTGTGAATTTGCTGTAGCTCGGGCAAATCGCGGTCTGCCTTGCCCCAAAGCTTTTCCGCAGCCGCAAGCGCCTGGCGCGCCTCAGCCGAATTGCCCGCGTGCTCAGCGGCGAGGCCATAAGCAAAGTGCCCTCCCGCATAATTTACGTTGTGCAGGATCATCTGCTGTGCCAGGAATCCGGCCAGTTGCCAGTCGCCGGCATTGCGAGCGCTACGCGCCATAGCTTCGAGTTCGAATAACGCGGAAATCCATGCGTCTGGGCCTGGCAGCCCTTGAATGGATTTAGTCACATTCATTGCCAGGGGCTCGCCTTCCGTGGTGTTCTTCTCCTGCAAAAGAATATCGGCCCGAAGAATCGCCGGGTAGGGAAGCGCGGCGAGCGCTCCTGGGGGGAGCCGTTCGGTTTCCCTCTCAGCCAAAGTCATCTCCTCACGAGCCTCCGCCGCCGAACCCATTCCGAGCAGGGCTTGGCCAGCCAGAGTGTGCCCGGCAAGGCGCGGCAGCGGCCACTCGCTCTTTGCCAATTCGCGCGCGGCAAGCAGAGCCTCTTGAAACCGTTCGCGACTGAGCAGGAACTCCGGCCAGCACTTGCGGTTGTAGTCCAGAAAATCCGTATACGTAGGGGAAGAGAATGTCTCGTGAAAAAGTGCCTCGGCGGATTTCATTTGCCCCAGCGACTGGTAGCTCATTGCCAGTAAAGTAAGATTGTGTGCGTGGTGCCAGTCGTAGCGGGCAGGAATTTTCTCCGTCCGGTAGTAAGTTTCCTCTAGTTCCTTCGTTTTCAGAAACTCGCCGATGGCTTCTTCTGTGCGCCCGCTGCGCATGAACGCATGACCGTGCATGTGATGCGCGTGCGGAATCGCCGGAGCCATACGCGCATAGAGGGCGCTCTCCTCGAGCGCGTCCTTCGCTCGCCCCATGTTTTCGTAAGCGTGAGCGCTATAGTGATGCGCAGCGAGATTTCCAGGAGCAATCGCCAGTGCTGTTCTGTAAAACGCGAGAGCGTCTACGCCGGCGGCCTGGCCATGAGTGAAGGGACTGGCCTCGTCCGCCAATCCGCGCTGGATCCATAGCCAGGGGTCGTTGGGATTCGCTTTCAGCGCCTGGTTGATCGACTTACGGTACGCGGTGTAACCATTGGGATTCCCGGGATCCTCAACGAATTCGAGTTCGCTTTCACGGATGGAGAGCCACGTCCGCTCGCGTTCACTCATCCTTTTTTCCAATGCTTTCGCGCGTTCAAGCGTGGCCCGCGCTGTCCGCATGTCCTGCAGGCCAATAAAAGCGTCTGTCAAGCCGAGGTAAGCCATGGCCAGATTTGGATCCACGCGCAAGGCTTGGTGAAACGAACGTGCCGCTTCAATCCAAACGTAGGAATGCAGGTAGGCAAGCCCCTGATCGTATAAAGACTGGGCTTCCGCCGACTGTGTCGACACTTTTTCGTGGAGTTCGCCAATTCCCGTGCGAAGTGTCACGGACCGCTGCAGAATCTCTAGCGGGACCGGGCCCGTATTGGAGTGTCCCTCATGAGGCGATTGTTGCGCTGGCGATGCGACACCCGGATTGACGCCCAACAGAACCAGTGAAAAGACCAACCAAGCGACTCGCCTCACCCATTCACCTCGATGTTTTCAGGCATGCAGAAAATCCACTCATACTTCCACAATCTCGACCGTACGCACATAGTATCCCGATTCAAGGCGTCTGGTTTGAATCCCCGGATCTGTAATCGCCAGCCGAATCGAATGCGTTCCCGGCTCCTTGGGCGACCACGCGTGCGTCCAGAACGTCCAGGGATCGTTCTTCGTTTGAGCAAAGCTCTCCACCGGAACGTAACCTTCTTCCGGATTAAAACGAATCATCAGATTCTTGACCGGGGCAGTTCCGCCCCACGCGATCCCCACAACACGGTATTTGAGCTTTCCTTCGACGAGCCATTTCTCTACTCGAATGGGCATGGCCGCCGGGTCAATCGTTGCCGGCTGAAAATCGCGCGCCAATGACGGCATTCCGCGCTGGTGAGTTCTTCCCGCGTACTCCTGCATTTGCGAAGTTGCCTCCGCGGTTTCGCCCACCAAGGCGATGCGTGTCACCCACTTAATGCAGACGCAGCCATACCATCCCGGTACCACCAGTCGCACTGGCGCGCCGTGGTCGGCGGTCAGGGGTGATTCATTCATTTCGGTAGCCAGGAATGCTTTTGCCCTTTGCAGTTCTTCGAGAGAAAAAATCCAGCTCGCGCCGGGGACGGAGGTCACCGATTTTGTGGCGTACTGATCGAATCCGGTAATTAACACGCGCGAGCGTTGGCGTTTCGCGCCAGGATTGTCCAGAATCTCCGCGACTGGCACGCCCGTCCATCTGGCCACGCTGATGAGCCCGAAATGGACCAACGGGACATTCCCCGCGCATTCCATCAAGTGCAAACCCACTGGCTTCGCCGCTTTTCTCAAGTATCCAAGCGTAAGAGTTCGCGGTTTCTCCAAGAATCCCTCGACTCGCACCTGCCACGATTTGATATCAGCCAAGAGCTTCGACACTCGCGTCCGGATATAGAATTTTTCCGTCGCCGTCGTTGCGTCCTGCATGGAAACGCTCGCCAGGTCGGTGTACAAGCGGCCGTCGAGTTCGTCTCCCAGCACTGCTTGCGTAGGCGCCTGCCCTTCGCGTAGGAAGTCCACTAAGCCGAGCTGCTGGCCTCCCGAAAACGGATCGCCAGATGGGTGCTGCGGCGCGCCAAGGCTCGCCATTGGCCAAACCACCCGCTCAAATCCCGCCAGCAGTGCGCCGCTGCACATCGCTCCCTTCTTGGCAAAATCCCGCCGCGTTAACATGTACCTTACCTCTGTAAGGAGTTTATCGGTCCGGATCCCTTTACTGCTCGCGAACTGTGAGCACCTGATCGGCCTTTATGTTGTTGAGAATTTGGTGCGTACCGCTGGGCCAGAATAACTCAAGCTCCTGGACCAGCGCCCGCCCGCCGAGGCCGAAATGAACCCGCACATCAGAACTGCTGGCATAACCGCCGCCGGTGCTAACAGCATTGTATTGGACGCCGTTTTGCGTCACCAAACGGATGCGTGTGCCCATACCGTCGCGGTTGCTTTTCGTTCCTATGGTCCGAATGAGCAGCCAGTGATTGGCGGCCGGACTGACGTTGTGAAGGATTCGCAACGGTCCATCGAGTTCAGTGAGAACCACATCGACGCGGCCATCGTTGTCCAAGTCACCAAACGCTGCGCCGCGGTGAACGCCTCTCCGGGCAAGCGCCGCACCAGCCCCGGCCGTGACGTCAGCAAACTTCTCATTGCCCAGATTCGCGAAGATAATATTGGTCTGCGGCACAGTGGTGCGCAGGCTGCCTTCGGCGTCCATCACGTGGCCGCAAGCGGCGAATAGGTCCTTGCGGCCGTCATTGTTGAAATCGTAGATACCATTGCTCCACCCCGTCTTCGCGAGCGAAGCATGCGCCACGCCGCTTGGGAACGTGATCTCCTCGAAGCCCACCTTTCCCAGATTGCGAAACAGCGGCATGGTCTCATTGAGCAATGCCGTCTCGAAAATGTCCGGCAGTCCATCATTGTCGATGTCGCGAGCATCCACTCCCATCCCAGAGATGGCTGCACCGTTTTCTGTGAAGGCAACGCCTTTTTCCATTGCGGACTCTTTGAACGTTCCGTTGTGCTGGTTCAGGAACAGGCTGTTAGGAAGTGTATCGTTTGATAGAAACAAATCCGGCCAGCCATCGCCGTTGAAGTCAGCGGCGGTCACGGCCATGCCCTTGCCGATGCTCTGGCGAATCCCGGACGGGGCAGAAACATCTGTAAATGTGCCGTCCCCGTTGTTATGGAACAAAGAGTTGGGTACGCCGGCGTAAGCGCGCGGGTAGCAGAAGTCCGGCAAGCCGCCCTTTTCGCAAACCGGCTCGGTCTTCGGATCCCACTGCACGTAATTCACGACCAACAGATCGAGCAATCCATCGCGATCGTAATCCACCCAGGCTGCTCCCACAGCCCACAACCTTCCGTATTGGGGGTCCGGGCGCGCTAGACCGGCGCGTTCTGTGACGTCGGTAAAGGTTCCGTCTCCATTATTGTGATAGAGGGTGTTGCGGCCCACGCCGGCAACGAAGATGTCCTCAAGGCCGTCGTTATCGTAATCGCCGGTGGCCACGCCGATGTTGAAACCCTGGCCAGTCAGGCCCGCCTTTTCCGTCACGTCAATAAAAGTGCCATCGCCATTGTTGCGGAAGAGGCGGTCGGAGTATTGCGGACCCTCTTTCAGCAGGCCCGGCATACTCGCACCGTTCACGACGAAGATATCCAGCAAACCATCGTTGTTGTAATCGAAGACAGCCACTCCGCCATCCATCGTTTGCGGCAAGTACTTACGTGCAGTTCGCCCAGTGCGAGTGACGAACTGTGGCGCCGGTTTGTCCTCAAAGCGAATTGGATCTACGCCGCTTGTCGCTGCTGCCAGAAGGCCCAGGGCTCCAGCCTGGACCAGTCGGAGACACCTCATTTCGGAGCCTCGGCGTTAGCTCTCTGTTGAACAATCTCCTGATAGCGTCGGAGCTGAGTAACGGCCTTTTCATCCTCGCCCAGCCTCTTGTAGGACTGGATGAGCATCTGGTGAGCGGCTTCCATATCCGGTGACCGC
>Ga0137415_10000567_pt1 | contig 35868 bp, 33 predicted proteins | sample CZODoug3_1_1_16f_FD_183082 | JGI IMG/M metagenome (GOLD analysis project Ga0137415, IMG submission 183082) | Vadose zone soil fungal communities from Angelo Coast Range Reserve, California, USA - CZODoug3_1_1_16fungal (Hybrid Assembly) | ecosystem: Environmental > Terrestrial > Soil > Vadose...
AAAGTGCGAGAACCATTTTCAGAGTCGACGATGATCGTATCATCCGCTAAATAGAAGGTCAATTGACGCCCCGTGGTTGTACCCGCTAAACCGTCATAAAGCGTGGGGTTTCCGCCGCTCATCACGAATTTTCCGGTGGCAGCCTGGTATTCCCCGCGTTCCGCTGTCGCTTTGCGGCTGCTTTGCTCGACAGTTACGCCGCCCGCGCCGGCCGCACGGCTGATTTGTTGCGCGCCCGCGGGAGCATTGGCATTGTTTCCGCCGTTCGGCGCAGCTTGAGCATTGTGCGTGAAATAGAGATCGAGGATTGGCGCGCGCATGCGCTGCTCCGCCGATTGCACTACAACGTTCTGTTCCAGATGGGCGCGACCGTCCTTGTCGCTGTAGCTCAACGTTCCGGAAGTGGCGTTCCATAAATGCGGTTTCTTTGTGGGGGCCTGCGCCGCGGTTGTGGAGGCAGGAGTCAAGGCGCTTCGTTTCTGCTCGGCGGGAATGGTTACCGTCTCCGGCGATTGTGACGTGGCCTGGGGAAACACGGCTCGCACATTGCCGGCGGCGTTGAGCACGCGGGTCGCGCGCAGCAGCTCAATAGACTCCGCTTCCAGCACCGAATCGCCCTGCCAAAGCCGCGCGTGCCCGGCGTATAAGGCGCGGCCCGTTTTCGAATTGGCCTGCAGCGTGTCGGCCGTGATGTTCGAGGGAGCGGGAGCCAACTGGACGGCGCTGGAGCGCGACGAAAAATCCGTCGAGCGCACGCCGCCCTCCGCGCGGATGTCGCCGCTGGCCTGCTCAAAAATGATCTTTTGCGCGTGTGTCTCCGTCAATGCGTCGCGGGCTAGGGCGTTGCCGGTCAGCGTGGCCGTTTGTGACGCGCGAACAAAAACTGCGTGGGCCCCCTGGCCGCTGCGTTCTCCTTCTTTCAACTTTACGTCGCCGTCCAGGTCCATTTGCGACCAGCCGCCGGTGGTTTGCAATTCAGCCAAGCCGCTGCGTGCTGTTGCTGTCTGCACGGGCCGTCCGCTCATAGCCCGTTCCGTCTGCACATTTCCGATGGCCTGGAGCTGTCGCGCCTTGCCGGACGAGGCGAAATCCATCACCAACTTGTCCGCTTGCAATTTTGTTTTCGCGGTGGCGGCGCCAGGTTGCACCGGCGCGTCCGTCCATTCCATGGCTCCAGCCGACAACGTTTCGGCCTTCTGCACCTTGCCGCTTTGGCCGGATTCGCCTTTGCCGAACTCCATACGAAATGCATTCGTCCGCAGCTTGCGCGATTCGCCATTGCCCGTCTGCGTTTCGAGCAGCACATTGTTGTTCAGAGTCACTTCTTTGGGACGGCCAAGCCAGGGCCACAATTCCAAGGTGCCGTATTCGGCGTTCGCCGTGTCGTGCTCCGCCGCGCCGTCGCGCGTGCCGCGCACCGCGCCTGCCGCATCCACTCGGGTCACCGCGCCTTCCGGCGTAAAGTGCGCAGTCAGCGTATCCCCCTCCAGCTTCACTTGGTCGCGAGTCCCCTGCGACATCACAGCCGGCCGGTTAGCGCCCGTGCCGGAGGCAACCAGCGTTTCCGCGTGGAACTGCTTGTCGAGCGACAATTTGACTTCGCCGGCGCTCATCCGCTCGGCCGCCGTCTGAGCCTCCGCGGGCCCGAACAGGTGCAGCAAGCGCGAGTCTCGGCCGAAGTCGAGGCTCGAGCCTTTCACCTGCATCTCCTGAGGAGGAGTCGCCTGCGAATGCCCGGCAATCGGTTTCGCGGCGCTCGGCGCGCTCTGCTTCAACGTGAATCGCACATCGCGCAACAACCGCACCGTGCCTTCTTCGGATTTGTACGCCAACCCGATCGCCTCGCCGCTGCCGCTCGGGAATGCAAACGTCACCTTCTGATCGGTTTGGGCCAGGCCGCTAGCGCGGTCGAAATTCACGCCGCGCGTCTCAATATGCGTGGTGACCGCTTTGGCTGCTTCCGGGTGGTTCTCAACGCGCTGCGCATCGGCCGCGCTCATCAGGTCGATTTGCACTTCGCCGCTGCACGCGATACCGCCGTTTTCCTTTCCGTATCGGCAGCTTCGCGTATGAATTACGTCGTGGCGGTCTCCGGTCTTGCCGAAAATAGTGATCCGCACGTCTTCCAGCAAGCTTGCGTCTTGCCCCTTGAATTCCGTGGACTTTGACGCCGCGACCTCGAAAATGGTGTGGTTCTGCTCGACTTTCTTGAAATTGATTCCCGCGGACTGGCGAGATACATCGACAGGCGCGGCGGGCGGGGCATTTTGCTTCTCCAAGTGGCGGACCCAGTCTCGCCTCACGTACGCCAGCGCGGTCACCGCCGCCAGCACCAGCGCTACGAGCGCCGACCAGCGCGCATACCTCGCCGATTCACTTCGCAACATATGCTTAGTTTAAGCAAAGTCTGTACAGCTGTATAGGAGGGGAATCGAGAGCCGTTTATCCAGCGGATCCGGCGCTGGCTAACGTATCGGGCAAGATTCCGATGTTCGCGGCGGCTACGCTGTCCCGGTTCGTATTCTTCACCAGGTACATGGCTTCGTCGGCCAAGTGCAGTAATCCTTCTTTGGTCTTCGAATCCACCGGATAGGACGCCACGCCAATGCTGGGCGTGATGCATACCTTGAGCCCGGCCTGCTCGAGCCACCGTGTCTCGCGTATCATCTTGTGCAGCCGGCGCGCGACATTCAGCGAATTTTCCTTGGACGTCTGGGGCAGCAAGATCACGAATTCATCGCCGCCGTAGCGAAATGCGAAATCGATCAGGCGGCAATGGGTCTTGAGAGCGCTGCCAATTTCCGCCAGGAGCTTCGAGCCGATCAGGTGTCCGTGAGTGTCGTTGACTTCCTTAAAGTGGTCCAGGTCGATGAACACTAAGGAGAATTCGTAGTTGTAGCGCTGCGAACGGTAAATTTCCGTCTCCAGGATGAATCCCATGTGCCGCGCGTTATAGAGCGTGGTGCAATCGTCGGTGATGGTCAGATCGTGGATGCGCTTGACGTGTCGCGCGTTTTCGAGCGCAATGGCGGCAAAGTCCGCCAGCGCTTCCAGCAAATTTAGATCGCGCGCATCGAATCCCTCTGGCCCGAAGCAATTGATGAGTTCGATCACTCCGAGGCAGGTATCGCGAAACTTCACCGGCACGGCGACGATCGACTGCGTCTCCATCTTGGTCTTCTCGTCGACTTTGCCGAAAAACCGTGTGTCCTTTGAGGTGTCCGGCACGACCACGGCTTCGCCGTGCTGCGCCACCCAGCCGGCGATACCCTGCCCGATTTTGATGCGTACATCTTTCAACGCCTGCGAGGCTTTGCCCACTGCCAGCTCGAAATACAGCTCTTGCTTGGCCTCATCCAGCAGCAGGAGCGACCAGTTGTCGGGGCGCAGGAACTCGTCGATCTTCTCCATGATGGTGCGGAGAACCTGATCCAGTTGCAGCGAAGACGTAAGCGCTTTTCCCAGCTCCTGGAAAACCGCCAGTTCGCCCGCTTCACGTTGTTGATGAGAGGGCAGCGCCGGGTTCCGGCGGCGTTCGACGGTAGGAAATGGCTTGACTTCCTCCACGTTCGATTAAACCTGACCCTTTGAATTTCGAGTGGCCTGGCAAACCTCTACTGGCTTGCCGCGTAGTGCGACTCGATCGCCCGAGAATCTTCGCAAGTATAGGCTCCGGGCAAAAACCGGCGCAACATACTCGTAGGACAGGCGTTGCCATGTTGCCATCACCGCGCTGGCTCCCGGCCTCAAGCTTTCCACAAGAGAGGGAGGGTTTGTTTGACACGCTTCGCGGCCCCGCCTATAGTGCCGTCGAGGGGAGCCCACACCTTCCGCGAGTGTGCGCCGCCGTCAGCCGCCGCGCCTCGCAGCTTCTCTCGACTGCGCTTAGGTCGCGCTGGCTTCGTCGGACAGGGTTTGATCCATGGCCAGGGGAAATTTCGGGGAACGTTTAAAGCGCGAGCGCGAGCTGCGCGAGGTTTCGCCCAACGAGGTCGTTGTGGCCACGCGCATCAGCTTGCGCTTTCTGGAAGCGCTGGAAAATGAAGACTGGGAGAAGCTGCCGGGGGGCATCTTCAACCGCGGCTTCGTGCGCGCCATCGCCCGCTATCTCGGTCTCGACGAGGAAAGCCTGCTGGCGGAATATGACCAGGCACGCGGCGATCAGTCCGCCGAAGCCGCGCCCGCACCGGAGAATCGGATCCCCTCACCACCCAAATGGCTCGCCGCGGCCTTCGCGCTAGGCGCGCTTGTGTTGATGGCCGCACTGATAGCGGCAGGAGTCTATGGCTGGCGGCGGTACTCTGCACGTCGCAATGGCAAGCCCTCTTCCGCGGTTACGACCCAGTCGCTTGGAGCAGCGCAGGCGGCTTCCCTGCCCGCAGACGACCCGCCCCAGGCGAATTCCACCGCGCTGGACCTCTCTGTCTCCACGTCCAAGGCCACGCGCGTGCGCATCCTTGCCGACGGCAAGCTGGTACTCGACTCCAAACTCCCAGCGGGCCAAACTCGCCATTTCCCCGCGGAAACCGCCTTCGAGGTCACCGCCGCGGACTCCAGCGCGGTGTTGCTGGAATTGAACGGCCAAACCATGCCGTCCATTGGTTCCCCCGGTGCCTCCGGTACAATAGTGCTCAGCGAAAAGGATTTGAGGCGGGCACCAGGTGGAAACTCTAAGCCCTGAACTTATCGAAGCCTTGCGTCACGGACGCGCCACGCGCGAGCGCAAAATCGCGGTTTGCAGTGGGGCCGCGCACGTCTTGGCAACGGATCGCGCGGAAATTCTTGCCGTCCTGGCGCACGATGCCGATGAAGTAGTGGCCAACCGCGCCCAGGACGCTTTTCTCTCGCAACCGATGGAATCCATCATCGAAGCCCTGGCGCGCGAAACCGCTCTTCCCGCGCTGTTCGCATACGCTGCGAAAAACCTGGCCGACAAACGCGGCATCGGCGACGCCATGGTGCGCAACAAGAATTGTGCCGCGGAACACCTGGTTCCCGTGGTGCGCTCGCTCTCAACCGAAAGCATTCAGATCCTGATGGAGGAGCTCGATCGCGTCAGCGAGTCGCCGGCACTGGCCGGCGCATTGGAGCACAGCAGTTCTGTCACGCCCGAGCAGAAAGCGCAGTTGCATGAGCTGCGCGGTACCGCGATCGACCACGGCGCCCTGGCCGAAGCCGCCCTCGAGGCCGAGCCCGATCTCGGCAAGCGCCAGACCTTGCTGCAGCGCCTGGCCACCATGACGGTTGCGCAGCGCGTGCAATTTGCCATCAAGGGAGGCTCCGAGGCGCGCCGCACCCTGATTCGCGACTCCAACAAAGTCGTGCAGCGCGCCGTGCTACAGTCTCCGCGCCTGACCGACCAGGAAGTGGAAGCCTTCGCGTCGATGACCAGCTTAACGGATGAAATCCTTCGCCTCATCGCCAAGAACCGCAACTTCCGCAAGAACTATGTCGTCGTCCGCAATCTGATGAATAATCCAAAAACGCCGCTCGACGTGAGCCTGCACATGCTACCCATTCTGAACGCGCTGGATCTCAAGCGCCTCTGCGTGAACAAAAATATCCCGGAGACATTGCGCACTACCGCGAACAAACTTCAGCGCCAACGTCAGAACAAATAGTACGTAAGCCGTACGCTCAGAGCGCCAACGTCTGCCCGTGCATTTGCGGTTATTCGACGTCGGCTGACTTCAACTCAGCTTCGGGTGCTTCCGGTGGAAGCCTGTCGATTCCTGGTACGCGCGCGCAAACGCCAGAAGCTCCGCCTCGCGGTACAAGTTGCCGAGAAACGTCAAGCTAACCGGCGTTCCCGGCCCGCCGATATTGTCGTCGTCCCCGCTATCCACCGCGGGCGGCTTCGGCGCATCGTCGCCTCGAAAGCCGTTCGGCAAAATCAGTGCCGGGTGCCCCGTCAAATTCGTAATCACCAATTGCTCGCTGCTCGTCGGGGCCACGATCACATCTACAGTGTCAAAGACTTTGGCCACCGCGTCCATCGCTAATCGGCGCGCGCGACTCGCTTGGATGTATTCCACGGCCGGAATGAATCGCGCGCAGCGAAAGGTGTTCGGCCAATCATCCGCAGACTGCGCGGTCAGCAACTTGTCCCGCCCCGAACGCGTCAGCTCATCAAACGCCGCGGCGGCTTCCGAGGTCAGCATCGTGACCATCGGATCGTATGGAAATTTTGGCATCTCCACAGGAATGAGTGCCACGTCCATCTGTTGTAGTTTCGCCAGCGCCGCCTCGTTGAAGCGGCGGTCATACTTCGCCCGCTCCTGAAAAGCCTCCCTCTTTTTGCGCCGCTCTTCGCGCTTCTTCTTTTCTTCCTCGGTCACTGCGGGCTCTTCCTTCTGCGCATCCTCCTGCGGCCCTGGTGTCCGTTCGAAATCGCTCTTCAAATATCCAACGCGCAATTTTCTCCAATCGAGTTCCGCATCCCAATTGAACGCCGCATTTTTTACAGCCCGGTCTTTTCCATCCGGTCCATGTATCGCGCTCAAGACCAGCGCGCAATCCTCCACCGACCGGCAAATCGGCCCGAGCTTGTCCATGCTCCACGACAAAGCCATCGCGCCCGTACGCGGCACCAAACCGAACGTAGGCCGCAATCCCGTGCAGCCGCAGCGCGTCGACGGCGAGGAAATCGATCCTAGCGTCTCGGATCCGATGCTGAAGGCCACGCAGCCCGCGGCCGTCGCCGACGCCGGCCCAGCCGAAGATCCGCTTGAGCCTTGCTTCGGATTCCACGGATTGCGCGTCTTGCCGCCAAACCACACGTCCCCTTCCGCCAGCGCTCCCAGCGTCAGCTTCGCGACTAGCACCGCGCCCGCGGCGTCCAGTCGCTGCACCACGGCGGCGTCTTCGTCCAGCATTTGGTGCTCGAAACCGGCCGCGCCCCATGTTGTGCGGTATCCCTTCACGGCCAGCAAGTCTTTCGCGCCCCACGGCAGTCCGTGAAGCGGCCCGCGGTACTTGCCGGCGGCGATCTCGCGATCTGCGTCCCGGGCTTGCGCCCGCGCACGTTCCTCCGTCAGCGTCACCGAGAATTTCAAAGTCGGGTCATAGCGCTTCAATCTTTGCAGATACATCTCCGTAAGCGCGCTCGATGAAACTTTCTTCGTGCGCACCAACTCCGCCAGTTCCCGCACGCTTGCGAACGCCAACTCCTCCACATTCTTGGGCGCTGCTATATTCGGCGCCGCGGATATTCGTTCCGGTTTCCGTTCCGTCTCAAACTTCGTATCGTTCACAATAGGATCAAACAACAGCGCCGGCTCAACCGAGTTCGGCATGTGCAGCGCGTAAATCGCCTCATAACCTTTCGCCTGCTCGTTCAGCTTGTCGAGCATCATCTGCTTGTATTCGTCGGAAATGGCCACGTCCGCGACCGCCGCGGCAGCGTCGATCATTTCCTTGGTAATCTTCACCGCGCCTTTCGCCTGCGTCTGCGCCCAGAGCACTCCGGGAAACAAAGTCGAACCCAAGCCCAATCCGGTGCACGTCTGCATAAACCGCCGCCGATCCACCATGCCGTTTGCCCTCCCTGCCTTTGCAAGCGCGCGGTACTATAGCACTCGTGTTGCGCTCGTCGTCTCCGAGTAGTAAGAAGACGACTAATGCGCGGAACGGAAGGAGCTTTTGTGCTTTTGCCGAAAGGGTTTGGTTTTGTTCTACGGTTCGTAACGTGTTGCGCGTTCGGCGCACTGATTGTTTGCGGGGGTGTATCGCCTTGGGTGCAGGGCCAAACCGGTAAGCTCACCCATTCAGAGACCTTGCCAACCACGCAACTGGTGCAGCCGGCGGACCTCGCCCGCGAACTTGCGTCGGCAAACGCTGACTCTCGCCCGACAATCGTGTACGTCGGTTTTCGCACGCTCTTTGCAGGCGGTCACATCCCTGGCGCGACATACCACGGCAGCGCTTCCACCCAGCAGGGCTTGGCAGACATTAAACAGTGGGCCGCTTCGCTTCCGCGAACGACCAATCTGGTCATCTACTGCGGTTGCTGCCCCTTCGAACGCTGCCCCAATATTCGTCCGGCTTTTGCTCTGTTTCGGGACATGGGATTCACACGTCTTCGCGTGCTGGAGTTGCACTCCAGCTTCGCCGTCGATTGGGTGGACAAAAACTACGCAGTCGAAAAAGGCTTGAACTGATCTTCGTCTCGCGCGCGCATCTAGTGCGCTGTTGCCAAAAACGAAGAGCCGCTTCCCCTCCGAAGGGGAGCGGCTCTTGTACAGCGAAGCACAAACTCTGTCGAGCGATTACCTCCGAGAAGAGGTTCCGCTCACGCCTTGCCCTTGCTCAGGCCTTCCCGCGCAACGCGCGCCTGCATGCGCTGCGCCAGTTCCAAATGGGATTGCAGCGTCGGCAGCTCGTGTTGCGCGAACTGTTTGAGTGCAGGCTTCTCCGCCGCGGTCTCTCCGCGCTTGAATTCGGAAATGTCCTTCTGGTGGTCCTTCACCATCTCTTGCGCGTACGCTCTGTCGAATTCCGGTCCCGACAACTTGGCGAGGCGATCATACGTCTGGGCGTCCTTATGACTTAAGTCCGTCGGCAGGTTGATGCTCTCTTGAGCGGCAATCTGTTTCACTTCTTCCAACGCTTTCGTATGGTCTTCGACCATGCGCTTCGCAAAGGTCTTCACCTCGGGGGATTCTGCTTTCTCTTCGGCGAGTTGGCCAAGCTTTATCTCGGCCAAGCTTCCTTCCGCGGCGTTTCTCAGAAAGACTTCGTCGCTATAGGGAGCGTTCGCGCGGCGCGCGCCTTGCTTTTGCGTCGGCGTGTTTTCCTGATGGGCCAGCACTGCCCAGCATCCTAAGAATGTACAGAAGGTTGTGACACCGGCCACATAGAGCACCTTCGCCAGCGATTGGTTCATGGTCCCTCTCCTGAAACCTGAAATTCTTGGTGGGCCGACCCTTGGACAATACCTATTGGCAGACACTCCAACAATCCGGTGATTTGTGTACGACTTCCGAGAGTCCCGCTGTATATGGCTTTAGACACAATGACTTAGCGGAATTTACAGTACGCCAACATACTAGAACAAAAGTAAACCGGGCCATTTCCGGCGAACGCCGTCTTCGTCGGCGCATCCCAACTTGGCGCTTCTCCACAGTGCTGGTATGCTTCGCTGACCAAAAGTAGCTGGAGACCTCGCTATGCAGAGAAAAGCCTTGTGCGCCGCAGCTGTCTTTGCGCTTACTTTCAGCATTGCCGCGCGGCAACCCGCACCACTCGCACGACATTTCGACGGCCAGTCCTGGTGGGCGCACGTCAAGTTCCTTGCTGACGACAACCTCGAAGGCCGCGAGACCGGCAGCGACGGCCTCCGCAAAGCCGAGTCCTACGTCGTCGATCAGTTCAGCAAGGCCAAGTTGCAACCCGCCGGCAGCAATGGCTTCTACCAGCCGGTGAAATTCGTCTCCCGCCAAATCGTGGAGAAAGATTCCTCCGCCGCGTTGGTTCATGCCGGCAAGACGGAGCCTCTCACCCTTGGCGAAGACGCATACTTCAACACGCGCGCAGAACTCTCTTCCGAAGAGATCACCGCGCCGCTCGTTTTCGCCGGCTACGGCCTCAAGATTCCAGAAAATAATTATGACGACCTGTCCGGCCTCGACCTGAACGGCAAGATCGTCGTGTATCTCGCCGGCTCGCCATCGGAGATCCCAACCGCCCTCTCGGCTCACTACCAGACCATCGGCGAACGTTGGAAGTCTCTCAAACAAGCTGGCGTAATCGGCGTCATCAACATCCCCAATCCCGCCTCGATGGACATTCCTTGGTCGCGCATGTCGCTCAACCGCGCGCATCCCTCCATGGACCTCGCCGATGCCGAATTCAACGAAACGCAAGGCCTCAAGATGTCGATGACCTTCAACCCTGCGCAAGCCGAGAAACTTTTTGCTGCGTCCGGCCACAAGTTCGACGAAATCGCCGCTTTGGGCAAGGATCGCATGCCGCTTCCTCATTTTCCGCTGGGCGTTTCCCTCAAAGCGCGCGCCATCGTAAAAAGCACTCCCGTCGAATCCGCGAATATTATCGGCAAGCTGCCAGGCAACGACGCGACGTTGAAAAACGAATACGTGGTCCTCTCCGCGCACATCGATCACATCGGCATCGGCGAGCCCGTAAACGGCGACCGCATTTACAACGGCGCGATGGACAATGCCAGCGGCGTCGCGGTCCTGCTCGATCTTGCCGCCGAGTGGAACGCCCACGCCGAGCAGCTGCGCCGCTCTATTCTTTTTGTTGTGGTCACCGCGGAAGAAAAAGGTTTGCTGGGTTCAAAATATTTCGCCGCTCATCCCACCGTGCCCCCGAAATCGATGGTCGCGGACATCAACATCGACATGTTTCTGCCCATCGTGCCGCTGAAAGTTCTCAAGGTTCCGGGACTCGCGGAATCCGATCTGGGCGATCGCGTCCGCGAAGCCGCGCAGCCCTTTGGCGTTCGCGTTCAGCCTGACCCTGAGCCGCTGCGGAACGTCTTCATTCGCAGCGATCAGTACAATTTCATCCGCCACGGAATTCCTGCTGTGAAGTTGGATGTTGGATACGATCCCGGCGCACCCGAGCAGAAAATCTTCAAGGACTGGCTGACCAACCGGTATCACGCCCCGTCCGACGACCTCGCCCAGCCGGTCGATCTCGCTTCGGCAGGCTTGTATGAAGACATCCTTCGCCAACTCCTGATTTCCGTCGCCAATACGGATGCGCGCCCTAAGTGGAAGGCTGATTCCTTCTTCCGCCGCTACTCGACCGAGGCCGGCAACTAGCTAGGGCTCTTGGTTGTCGCGTTCTAACTCAGGTCTTACCCAAGCCACTGTGGATTATGCGCGGTGCCGTCGAAATTCGTAGTGGTCTTGTAGCCCTCGAATTCGCCATTTTGCGCGGCTTCCTTGGTCTTCGCCAGCAGCGCCACGATTTGCGTCTCGCTCAACGGCTTGAACGTTCTCGCCGCCTCCAGCGCCTGCTCGACCAAAGCCACCGAATCGCATCCGTTAATCACCACGCTGGTCGGCAAGCTCATCGCGTAGTGCAAGCACTCGATTGGCTGCACGGTCTTGCTGCGCAGGATAATCCCCGCGCCCATCGGCTTCATCCCCAACACGCCAATCTCCTTCTTCACCAGCACCGGTAGCACTTTCTTCTGAAAGCTGTTGTAGTGCGCGTCCATGACATTCAGCGGCATCTGCACCGCATCGAAGTGAAACTGGTGCGCGTCCGCCGTCTCTAGCATCTTCAAATGAATGTCCGGACTCTTGTGCCCGGTGAATCCGATGTAGCGCACCTTGCCCGCTTTCTGCGCCTCCACAACCGCTTCCATCCCCGCGCCCGCGGCAAACACGCGCTCGGGGTCCTCCATGCGAATGATCTCGTGAAATTGCAGCAGGTCGATGCGATCGGTCTGCAAGCGGCGCAACGACTCCTCTAATTGCTGCGCCGCCGCTTTCTTCGTGCGGCCGTCAATCTTGGTCATCACAAACGCGCGCTGCCGGTAACCGTCGCGCAGCGCCTTGCCCATGCGCACTTCGCTTTCGCCGCCGTTGTAGTCCCAGCAGTTGTCCAGAAAATTGATTCCATTATCCAGCGCCGTGCGAATGATACGGATGCTCTCCTGCTCGTCCTTCTGGCTGCCGATGTGATAGCCACCCAGCCCGACCATCGAAACTTTTTCGCCCGTGCGTCCCAACGTCCGCCGAGGCACGTCTGCCTTCGTGTCCGCCGCCCAGGCAACTTTCTCCGCGCCTACGGCCAGCGTCGCCGCTACACCCATTTCCAGGAACTCTCGTCGCGTCACTCCGCCGGTCTTTTCCTCTCGAACCAATCCGTCGGTGTTCCTTTCGCCGCCATCCTCAAATTCGCGCATGAGCGTTCTCCTTATACATAGGGCCCAGGCTCTTAGCCTACACCCGTCTGCCCCCTCCGAAAAATACGGTGGCGCCTTGAACCCAGCCCGGCCCCGGAGTTAGACTCCGCCCATCTTCCCTCGGTCGGCTCCCAATTTTCAGGTCGGAGGACCCATGCTCAAGTCGCTCGTCCTTGGCGCCATTCTCGGCGGTCTGACTGCCTTTGTCTGGAGCTTCATCTCCTGGGACTTGCTTCCCTGGCACGAAAAGCAGTTGCGCTCTTTCCAAAACGAAGACGAAGTCTCCGCCGTCATCGCCGCGCACGCACCGGAGTCCGGAAATTATCTTCTTCCCACCGGACCTTCTCAGGAAGGCATGAGCCCGGATCAAAAGAAAGCCGCCCAAGAAATCCGCATGCAGAAAATGCAAAAAGGTCCGTTGGTGTTCGCCGCGGTTCACCGCGAAGGGTTCGGCTCGTTTCCTCGAGTCTTGCTTACGCAGCTTCTCTGCCAGATGTTCGCTGCGTTACTGCTTACCTGGATGCTGTTGCAGACCAGCGGATTGAGTTACGCGCGCCGCGTGGCGTTTCTCGCCATCGCCGGGCTCGCCGCCAGCGTCATCGCCGATCTTCCCAACTGGAATTGGTGGGGCTACTCCGCTGCATATACCTTCGTGTACCTCATCGACTACACGCTGACCTGGCTCCTCGCCGGCCTCGTCATCGCCAAGAGCGTCAAGCCGCATACCGCCGCAGCGCCCGGTGGGTCTCTCTAGCTGAAGTTATTCCATTACCTGAGGCAGTGGCCTCGTCACGTTCTCCATTTCCTGTCTTGCTCGACACTCTCTCGAACGCGAAACTCGGTGATCTTGCGGATCAGACGTAGAGGAAGCGGCTTCTCCAGCGGAAACTGGATCGACCCTTTCGCCGTGGCAAATTTCGTAAGATCCTTCGCGAAGGCTTTCACGGCTGACGGCGTGGGATAGAAGCCGATGTGATGTTTGAACGCGGCGAACGTGACCAGTATCCTCCGATAGGAAAAGGAGGGCATCCCCCATTTCAGGCTTTCTGTTGCCCCGGGTGCAACTGCGCGAATACACGCGCGCATTTCCCGCAGTTTCTTCCGAGCCTCTTTGGGGGCGGCGTTGATGTACTCGGTGATGTTTGTAGGTCGCGCTTTTTTTGCAGGCATGATTTTATTTTATCCACCCTCCTGCCGATAATCCGATCGCAGCCTCATGAATGAGGCCAAGGGTATTGGGCTGGACGTTCATCATGCAACGATCTCCCCGACAGTACCGTGCCATAAACGAACTTGAATGAGGTATTGCAAAGGTGTATAAGTATTGCCATCCCGTGGGTAGTGTCATGCTTCACTCGGCTCAGCGTTCCTGTCAGACAATCAATTGCAGTACTCCAGCCTTGTTGTTCAGCGCAGATCCTCCGCCAGGTGTGCCTCCGGCTCTCTTGCGGGACCACTCTCGTTAATCGTCAATAAAAGCGGAGGTGAAATATGCGTAGATTCTCCCTAGTGGTTGGCTTCGTATTGTGTCTGGCGCCCATCACGACAGCACAAACAAAGGAGTTGACCGTGCCGGCTGGCACCCTTCTCCAATGTACCCTTGATGAGCCAAACTTCTCTTCTCGAACGGCCCAAGTCGGCGATCCAATACTTTGCCATATCCGTTCCTTGGCGATGTTCGGCCATCCGGTATTCCCACGTGGCGCGTATGTGTCTGGCCGGCTGGAGGACTTTCGCGACCCAGGACACTTCTTCGGCAAAGGCCGGCTCAAGCTGGAATTCGTGAGTTTGACGGTGCCAGGCGGCACATTTCCGCTGTCCGCCAAGATGGTGTCGGTTCCGCACTATAGGGTCGATGCGGAGGGCAGCATCCGCGGCCGTGGCCACGCGCGGCGCGATGCGGTCGAGTGGGCTATTCCCGTTATGTGGCCGGAGAAGATAATCACCCTCCCCATGCGCGGACCTCGCCCCACGCTCAAGGGGGAAACACGCGTTCTGCTGCGGATTTTGGACGATCTGTCCATCCCGACGGATGCGGCTGTCACCTCGAGTGCGACGCTCTCCTCGATGCGAGAGCCCTCCAAGCCATCTTCCAGCGTGAGCGCAAGCGAGAATTCCGATGTGAATTCAAACGTGAGTTCAAACTTGAATTCCGGCATTCGGCGCAGCCTTCTCCCGAAGATCGTGTATGGAGGTACGAGCAGACCCGCCGCGGAGACCGAACGTCCGTGGGGACTTGGGTTTTCTGCCGAAATCGAGAATACGAGTATCAGCGAAACGAATGCGCTCGTAGACCGCCCAATATGGCGCGCACCCAGGCCGACGCTGCTGATGCTCAAGGACGGCCGGGCTTACTTGGTAACGAAGTATTGGATCGAGGGAGGCCAGCTCACCTACGTCGGATCGGACGGCGGGCAACAGGTTCTAACGCTTGACGAACTCGACTTCCAGATGACTGCCAAACTTAATCGGGAACGCGGAGTGCCGTTTGTCCTTCGCTCCAAGTCGGCGGAACCCTAGACGGCGCAAGGCCATCGGGCCGATGTTCGACGGCCGTGGGTTGCATACATGCGAAAGCTTTTCGCTCTTATTCTCTTCTGTATGTTTGTTGTTGTCGCATCTGCGCAAGCGCAACAGCAAAATACGTATTACGTGTTCAATGGCAAGACACTTGAAATCGCGCACGACAATCCCGTCCATGTCTACTACATGCGATGGCAGGTTTGGCTGTTTCAGCAAGGCGTTCACATCCCACATCATTCTGCTGGTTTGCAATACTCGCGTTGGGGCCTGATGGAAGGAACGTCGGCTGCCGCCGTTATGAAGCAACTCAAAGCTTCTCAAAACTTCCAGGAAGCTTATCTGAGTTTCTTCGGCCCGGGCAGCTGGGGGCGGTATACGTTCCTCAATCCATTGGGCCCGATCGCGGTAGCAGACCAGGCTACTGAAACCCAGCCGGCAGCCCTCGAAGAGTTCTATCAACTTCGCCGACTGGATGGACGGCTGAATAAGCTAATAACCACCGTTCAGGGCTCGCTCGAAAACAACCCAAGCCAGGGCCCAGATTCCCCCTTTAAAGAATACTTTGATCAGATCAGGGACTCCCTGGAGCGGGTTAGCAAGGGGTGCGGCCAACTGGCTCGTATTCGACCTCAACTCCGACTCATCAAGCTGGAAGTCGCTCAGGCGAGTGCAGCAGTCGAACGGGCGGAAACCGATGTGCCGAACCTCACTGCTGCGCTGCCGAGCGTGAAATTACCCACAAGCAAGACTTGGATGTCCCAGTCAGAGAAAGCTGGTAGCGATGGGACGATCGAAGTCACGGTCATGGAATCCGGCCCCGAGGTCGCGGTTCAACAGCATTGGACGGGCGGCGATGGAAGCATGACCGGTACAGTCATTCTCACAACCATTCCCTACAACGACATCGGAAACATCGATCTCGTGCCGCCGATGCCAGTCTACGATGAAATGTGGACCGTTCGCGTTCACGCGGCCCGTGCTCCATTTCCACAAACGATCGACAGCCCGCAACGCAGGACGATTAAAGCTACGTATCCTGCCGTCGGTTACACGACTACGGGAACATCCGTGTATTTTGTTTTCCCGAATTCTACCGAGGCACAAGACGCCTATGCGTATTTCTTGTACCACAAGCAGGTGGGTCGATGAAGTATGGACCGATCCTCATTTGCGCCGCAAAAAATATGGTGTCTATGTGTGTCGGAGACCCTAAGGCGTTTTTCAGCCGCACACCGGACAGGCATGGACGCGAATTGGAGCTTCTTGTAGCATTGCGTGCATGAAAAAAGGGAAATCTGGCAGTCGCCGTCCTGTCGCGAAAAACAGCGGCGCTCCGAAAGACGTCGACGAATACCTTGCCGGCATCCCGGAACCAGCCCGCGGCACTTTGAACACGATACGTGCGGTCATTCGGTCCTCCGTGCCGGCCGACGCCACCGAGGTCATCAGCTACGGGATGCCTGCGTTCAAGCACAATGGAGTGCTGGTGTGGTTCGCCGCGTTTTCGAACCATTGCAGTCTGTTCCCCACTGCATCCGTGATCGAAGCCTTCAAAAGCGAACTTAAGGGCTTCTCCATATCCAAAGGAACCATCCAATTCCCCGCGAACAAACCGCTTCCGACTGCACTTATCAAGAAACTCGTCAGGGCCCGGGTCGCGCAGAGCAAAAGCAAGAAGCGGCCCCTGACCGGCTCGCCCTCGAAGTCGTATTCATGACCGGTGGCATAATTCTCCCTCTCGGTACACAATATGCCGACCGCTACCGTGTCTCGAGGTGCTGCATGTCCCTGCGTTTTGCGCTATTCGCCGCTGCTTCCACCGTGCTCGCGTTTCTGGTGACCAGCGCCACTAATTCCGCCCCGCCGTCGCCCGGCATGCTCGTCGTCGCCAATCAAAAAGAGCATACGTTGCTGATTGTCGATCCGGAGAGTCGCCGCGAGCTCGCCAAGATTTCCGTCGGCGTCAACGGCCACGAAGTCGCCGTCTCCCCTGACGCCCATTTCGCCTACGTTCCGATCTATGGCAACTCCGGAGTGGGAAAGCCGGGCACCGATGGCGCGACGATCGACATCATCGATCTCCAGCAACGCAAAATCGCCGCCACCATGGATCTCGGCAAGCCCTTACGTCCGCACCAACCTCAGTTCGGCCCTGACGGCCTCCTCTACGTCAGCGCCGAGCTCGCCAACGCCGTAGACATCATTGACCCCGCGTCGCGCAAAGTCATCGCCGAGGCCCCCACCGGCCAGCCCGAATCGCACATGTTCGTGCTAAGTAAAGACGGTCGCCGCGCCTACACCTCCAACGTCCACGCCGGCACGGTCAGCGTCGTAGACATCGCCAATCGCCAACTCATCACCACCATCCCGGTCGCCAAGACGGTGCAGCGCATCTCCATCTCTTCCGACGGCGCCCACGTCTTCACTCACGATCAAGACGCTCCGCGCATCGCCGTCATCGACACTGCCACAAACAAACTCAGCAACTGGATCGACATCCCCGATTACGCCTACGCCTCCGAGCCCACTCCCGACGGCCATTTCCTCCTCGCCGTCCTCCCCCGCGCAAATAAAACCATTGCCATCGATCTGCAAACTCTCAAGGTCGCCAAATCCTTCGACGTTCCCCAGCAACCCGGCGAAGTTCTCATCCGCCCCGACGCCGCAATCGCCTACATCACCTGCATGCCCGCGGGGAAAATCGCGGTCCTCGACCTCCGCACCTGGCAGCTCCAACCCAACATCGACCTGACCCCAGGCGTAGACGGCATGGCCTGGTCCGCAAAATAACTCTTCTCCGTGCCCTCTATGCTCTGCGTCCTCTGTGACCTCTGTGTTAAATTCTTTCTTTCTACCCGATGCGTACAACCACCGCCACCTGCGCCTTGTTCCTAGCCATCGCACCGTCCGTCGCCCAAAAATCCCGCCCGCATCACCGAATCGCCAAAACCGTCGCAACACCTCTCTCCTCCCATGATTGCGGCCACAACCTCACCCTCCATCTGAGCTCCCCCGACCCCACCCAAGGCAGCCTCCTCCTGCTAGAACTCCGCAGCTCTACGCAACCCGTAACAGAAATAAAAGCCACCTGGGACAGCCGCGAAATCCCCTTCTGGCAAGAAGCCAAGCCCGAAGAAAAATCTCCCGACGTCTGGCGCGCGCTCCTCGGCATCGACCTCGAACTAAAACCCGAAACTTATCAGCTAACCCTCGCCGCAAAAACCGAATCCGCCGAAGAAATCTCCTGTTCCGCAACGATCGACGTAAAAGAAGGCAAGTTCGCCACCGAAAGCCTCAAGGTCGCCCCCAATTTCGTCGAGCCCAATCCCGAGCAGCTCGCCCGCGCCGAAGCCGAGCGCCAGCGCCTCCGCGCCATTTTCGCCACCCTCACGCCCGAGCGCCTCTGGGACGGCCGCTTCCACTACCCGCTCACCGGCGTCACCACCGGCGGCAATTTCGGCAAGCGCCGCATCCTCAACGGCAAACCTGGCTCGCCCCACAGCGGCGTCGACTTCCCCGCCCCCTCCGGCACGCCCGTTTACGCTCCACAGCGCGGCCGCGTCGTCCTCGCCGAGCCGCTCTATTTCTCCGGCAACACGGTGATCCTCGACCACGGCCTCGGCCTCTACACCCTCTACGCGCACTTCGAGTCCATCTCCGTCCAGCCTGGCGACCTCGTCGACACCGGCGCGCTCCTCGGCAAAGTCGGCGCCACCGGCCGTGTCACCGGACCGCACCTCCACTGGGGCGCCACCGTAAACCGCGCGCGCACCAATCCCCTCCAACTCATCTCCGTTCTTGGAGCCAGCGCGCAATAGATTCCGCGCGCCGAAGCGAAACCTCCGCTAGCACGCTGAATAAAATGTATTCGAGTGAAGTAAATCAGAAGGGACCGAGCAGCCGTTCCAGGCCGTCAAACCGAAACGGGCGCCGCGGCTCGAAGCCACTGCTCCATCTGGTCATGGCTCGCGACGCCCGCTTGCTGCATGACCGTCCGTCCGCCAGACAAGACCACGAAGTTCGGTATGCCGCGAACATTAAAGCGCTCAGCAAGCTGCGGGTATTTCTCCGTATCGACTTTCAGCACCACAGCCTTGCCCGCCATGTCCGCGGCCGTTCGCGCGACTTCCGGCGCCGCGACATGACACGGCCCGCACCACTCCGCCCAGAAATCCACCAGCACCGGAACCGGCGTATCTCGCACGATTTCATCGAACAGCGCTTCGTCGACCTCGACCGGCTCATTGGCCGGCGGCAGCGGCGATTTACAAGCTCCGCAACGCCCAGTGCTCGCCAAGTATTTCGCCGGAATGCGGTTCTTCTGTCCGCACTCGCTGCACTCATGTATGACCGGCATAGCAACCTCCGTCAACTCTTCGCATGCACGCTCAGCATAACCATACGATGCCGGCGAGCACGCCAAAGGCATCTCCAACTCCGCGGAAACTCCGAGGTCCAGCCGCATCTACAGCAACAGATGCCATTTACAGCAACAAATGAAAGAGTTGAAACGCGCGCCCCCACTGTTCCGTAGCAGGATGCTTGCTCTGCGGATCGATGATCGTGAACGCGCGCGCCACCGCAAAACTCAGCCCGCCCGCAATCGCCGGCAAACGCGCCTCGATTTCGTCGCTATACGCCAGATCGATCCGCGGCTCCGGAATGGCCTTCTCCAATATGGGCTCCAGCCCGATGTCCACGTCCAGCGCCTCAAACGCGTGCATGCTCTCTTGCAGTCCCTTGGTAATCGGCAGATCCCGCGGCTCGACCCTGATTCTGTCATTGGCCTTCGCCGTGCGCTGCGCCATCAACAGCAAGTCGCGTATTTTTTCCTCTACAAACTCGTAGTAACGCCGGATATCCTCTTTGTCAATTTCCAAGCCCGCGGCCACCCGAAAAAAATGCTCTATCTGGTGGACGCCTTGCACGCGCTTGTACGGCTTAACGTTGTGAACCGGTTGCAGCGGACCTATATCGTGATTCTCCATTTTGTGAACCTCTTCTTCGCTCACGCAGCGGCGGCCTTCAGACCGGCTCTGCGCTTGTGTAGCGGCGGCCTTCAGGCAGCCGGATCTAGATTACGCAGCGGCGGTCTTTAGACTGGCGCGTCGATCGCGTAGCGGCGGTCTTCAGACTGGCGATTGTGTAGCGGCGGCCTTAAGGCAGCCGGCTCCTAGATTACGTAGTGGCGGTCTTTAGACTGGCGCGTCGATCGCGTAGCGCAGGTCTTCGGACTGGCGCGTGAAGCAACACCGTCGCACCAAATCCACCGCCAACAACGAGCAACACCCGTTCCAACTTCCGAGACAAGCACACTCCCACCAACAACGTTGAGAAAACGCAACTTATCCGCAACTAAGCAAAAGCAAAAGCCCAACCCAAGTCAAAAGCCCGACACCCCCAGGTCAACCCCCCGACGCGAACCTCCGCCGCGCGCCGTGGGTGGAAGCCCCTGACTTTTAGTCAGGAGCGGCGCCTTCAGGCGCGCCTTTTGCGTCCCGAATGCTTCTACGGGACGCGCCGTTTGCGTCCCGAATGCCTCTACGGGACCGCCTCCTTCCCTTGTAGCCGCGCAGCATGCTGCGCCAGCCCCGCGTTTCGTTTTTGACTTTGTATTATGTAGCGGCCGCCGACCGCTTGCCCTGCTTGTCCCGAGCTTCGAGGGGAGCCTCGAAGGGTGGCGGGCGTCCTTCTCGTGGCACAGCGATTTCTGGCTGTGCGCCGTTGTCTGTCGGTCTCGAGCCTCGCGAGGGACCTGCTGTTCGCCTTTTGCTTCGTCCTTGGGAGGTGGGAGCTTCTAGTTCACCCTGAGTTTTCGAAGGGCTCCCACGTAATGACCTCGGCTCAATGGGCTTCAGCTTGTCCTGAGGCAACGAAGGGCCCCTGAAGAAAGCTTGCCTCTGCCTTTGGGGGGTCGGACCTTTTATTTTATCCTGTTTACCCCGATCCTCGAGGGAAGCCTCGAAGGGCTCCGACATAAAGCTCGTAGCACTACCGCGCTTCAGCGCCTGAGGAAACGTCATACGGCTTCTTCGCCACCTGTTCAGGTCCGGCTTACCCCGATCTTCGAGGGGCCCTCGCTTACGCTGAGATCTATCCCCAAGCGGGCCAAACGGCACAGGGATGTTAGGGCACAGACAGTGTCCACTTGCGGACAGATTATCAGTCCAGTTCCCTGCAACGATGCAAAGGCCATTTTTCGAAGAATCAGCCGCGATTCGATGTAACGACTACAGCGATGATCGAGCGCCCAGAATGTTGGAGGCTAACAGGGAAGAGTGCGAAATTCAAAATTTGTCTTTCCAATAGGCACCCCCTTTTTCATGAAAACACTTAGTTCGATACTCGCCATCGCGTGGCTTCTCATCGTATTCAAACCCGAGGCACAGGCCGTCCCCAGTTATTCGCGACAGACGGGGCTCCCTTGTGCGACATGCCATTTCGCTCCGCCCGAACTGACGCCGTTCGGAAGAAAATTCAAACTAGACGGGTACGTGTTTACAACAAAGGCGGAGGTCACTGACGAGAAAAAGGATCACAACGCAGCGCTGCACCTGCTCGAAGCTTTCCCTCTTTCAGTAGTGTTCGACACGTCGTACACGGCCACGAAATCGCCTCAACCTGCCACGCAAAATGGCAACTTCCAACTTCCGCAAGATGTTTCCCTGTTCCTTGCTGGCGCATGGGGGAGTCACGTAGGCAGTTTCGTGCAAGTGACTTACACGGTGAAGGATAATCACTTTGGCTGGGACAACACCGACGTCCGCTATGCCAACAAGGAACACGAACTGTTCGGAAAATCCTTCACCTGGGGGGTAACGTTCAATAACAACCCGACCGTCGAGGATCTTTGGAACAGCACTCCGGCGTGGGGATTCCCGTTCACCTCGTCTAACGTCTCCCCGACACCTGCCGCGAAGGCCATTATCAACGGAGCTCTCGCCACAGATGTAGCTGGCATCGGCGGATACGCGATGTGGAACGAGCACTTCTACTTCGCAGGCACGGTCTACCGTAGCCAGCACCTCGGCGGACCTGAACCTAATCCCGGATTGTTATTCCCTTTCAATATCCGGGGCTTTGCTCCCTATTGGCGCTTAGCCTGGGAAACTTCCACGAAAAATAACAACCTGGAAATCGGCACGTACGGAATACACACCAAGACCTCTCCCAACGCGATCACTGGTTTGACCGACAGCCACACAGACTGGGCCGTTGACTTTCAATACGACCGCTCCCTTCCACAATTCAAAAACGACGTTCTGTCATTTCGCGGCACCTATATTCGCGAGAACTCATCCCTCGGGGCTACCTTCGCTGCGGGCGGAGCGGCACAGCCAGGCCACCATCTCAACACTCTGCAAGGTAACGCCGAATACCATTACGGCACGAAACTTTCCGGGACGATTGGCTTGTTTCACGTCACTGGAACGACTGACCCGCTGCTTTTTCCGCCTGCTCCCGTTTTTGGCAGCGCGACCGGAGATCCCCATAGTAACGGCTACATTCTGAATGTTTCTTGGTGGCCCGAGCAAAACATCGATCTTGCCGTGCAGTACACCGGCTATACGCGATTCAATGGCGGGGGAACAAATTACGATGGCTCGGGGCGCAATGCGGGAGGAAATAACGCACTCTTCCTGCTCGGACGGTTTCTCTTCTGATGGAAACACGAGCAATTAGACCAGGGCTGCGCACGCACTTACCGTGATTTTCGGCGGAACCTAGTAAATCAAGCAATGGAGAACACATGCGACGAATGTTTCTTAAGATTGCACCCGCAAGCATTTTCACTTGTCTCGCAATTCTGGCTCTCCCGTGCTGCCTGAGAGCGCAGGGCGATGCCGCCCAGGTGTATAAGACAAATTGCGCGCTATGCCATGCGGCGGATGGCAGCGGTGAGACCGCCTCCGGCAAATCCCTTAAAGCCAAAGATTTGAGGTCACCCGAAGTGCAGGGAAAATCCGACGAGGAGCTCGCCGAAGTGATCGCCAAAGGAACAGGAAAAATGCCCGCTTTCGGGAAGAAACTCACCCCGGATGTCATCAAATCATTGGTCGCATACATCCGGGCATTGCCGAAAAAGAAGTAACAAACTTTGCAAGTTCGGTGGCTTTCAAAGCGAAGGCCGTTGAGCGTCTTGCAATTCATATTCAAGGGAGAATTCGATGTGTGCATGCGCGGGGGATTCGGAAGCGACGACCGAGAAGCCTTCGGCGCCTGGACTGTCCCTCGAAAATAGGCGCTCTTTTCTTGGCGCATTGCTCGGTGTCGGCTCGATCTTTGTAGGCGCGCTTCTCTCCGTGCCGCTCATCCGCTTCGCTCTTTTCCCCCTGCTACGCCGGACAACGGAACTGAAGAGTTCCCCTGTAGGAGCACTCAGCGAGTTTTCCCCTTTGACCGAGCCCGCGATGCGCACCATTCAGATCGAGCAAGTGGATGGCTGGCGCAAAGCAATATCCGAAAAGGCCGTTTATATAACGAAAGACCAGCAAGGCCAGTTTCGTGTTCTCACCTCGGTCTGCCCGCACCTGGGTTGCACGGTCCCGTGGAACAAGGAAAAGAACCAGTTCCTCTGCCCGTGCCATGGGGCGACGTTTGCGCTCGATGGCTCCCGTATCAGCGGGCCCTCGCAGCGCGGCATGGATACGCTCGAGACGTCAGTTCAGGACGGCCAACTCCTGGTGCGATTCCAATATTTCCGGCAACTCGTGCCTCACAAGGAAGTCATCGGCTGAGGAAGGGCTTTTCCATCGATGCATGCGACGCAACACAAAGAAAGTAATCCCCCTGCGCTGTCCGAGCCGGGAGTACGGGCCTGGCTCAACCGGCGCACCGGGCTGGACGCCTTGCTCCGAACCGCGCTTTATGAACCCATTCCCGGGGGAGCGCGCCTAGCCTATGTATTCGGCTCCGCTTTGTTGTTTATCTTTATTTCGCAGGTAATCACCGGCGTTTTTCTGGCGCTCTATTACGTTCCCTCCGCCGACCACGCGCACACCACTGTCGCGTACATCACGAAAACCGTCACGGCCGGTTCTTTTCTGCGCAGTTTGCACGCCTACGGGGCGAGCGCGATGATCGTCGTGCTGCTCCTCCACCTGTCGCAAACGTATATTTATGGGGCCTACAAAGGGCGGCGCGAACTGCTCTGGCTTTCCGGCTGTGTCCTTTTCGCGCTCATTCTGGGGATGGCATTTACCGGCTACCTGCTTCCCTGGGATCAGCGTGCATATTTTGCCACCGCGGTGGGAACCAATGCGGCGAGCGAAATTCCCTGGGTGGGCGAGAGCCTTAAACGCATGATGCGCGGCGGCACCGAGATGGGCACTCTGACCATCTCGCGATTTTTCGTCGCCCACGTTTTTCTACTTCCAGCGTGCGTCTTTGCGCTGGTGGCGTCCCACATTTTTCTATTTCGCCAAGCCGGAGCCGCCGGTCCTGTCAACGAGGACCCTTACCACCCTAAACAGAAACCGGAGCTCTTTTATCCCCGCCAAGTCTTGATGGATCTTTCGTTGACGGCGCTGCTGATCATCGGTCTCGGCTTGCTGTGCTTCTTTGTGCCGATGCAACTGGGTCCTCCTGCTAACCCCGCTGATGCGCAATACGTTCCACGCCCCGAGTGGTATTACCTCCCGATTTTCCAGTGGCTGAAATACTGGCATGGTGCGGCTTCGGTCGTGGGCATCCTTGTCATTCCAACCGTTCTTGTCGCAGCCGTCATCGCTCTTCCTTTTCTGGACCGCGGCATCGAGCGTCGTCCCTGGAAGCGTCCTGTCGCCATGGGAGCGTATGCTTTCGTGTTGTTCGCCCTCGTAGCGCTCGGCCTTCGCAGTCAGTATCTGGACAAGCACGACCCCGGAGTTGCGCAACAGTTGGCGAAGCAAAAAACCGAAGAAGACGAATACATGCGCAAACCATTTGAGCCGGAGCTTTCTTCGGCTTCACTCACTGCTGCAAACGTGGCGCTAGCCGATCCGCTCGCCGCCAAAGGCAAAACAATTTTCGAGGCCCAATCCTGTAATGCCTGCCACGGAGATGCTGGCGTGGGCACGGCCGCAGCCCCCGCTCTAGCCGGCATCGCCGCCAAAGTCTCCCCGGATCAACTCGCTCAACTCTTCAAACATCCCACCGCCAAAATGACCGCTGGCGGCATGCCCCCGATGGATCTCCCGCCCGATGATTTCAAGGCGCTGATTACCTATGTAGGGAGTCTCAAATAAGTGCGCGGTGCACACGTAACTCGCAGAAGGTCTTTGCTGCCGGATGCTCGCGCCTTCAAGCGCGCGGGTTTTGACTTGCCCCCGTACCCAAAAGTGGCCGCAATCCACTCAGAACTTTGAACTTACAAGTTTACTATTGACAAACGTTCAGACCTGTAGTATGGTTGCGCGTGTTATCTCGAAGAAACCTCTCTTACCCCTCCCGCCGCTCCAGCCTTACGAAAGGTTGCAAAAAGCCCGTAACAGCAGCTTTAACTACCTTTAGAATCAACACTTGCAAAAGTGTATCAAAACAAACAACTTTAACTTTCTTTAGAATCAACACTTACGAAAAACCAGGGGGGAGGGGGGCACCAGCTTCCTGCGATTTTCTCGTTTACCCCGATCTTCGAGGGGCCACTCGCTTACCCCGATCTTCGAGGGGCCACTTCCGCCGTCATATGCGCCTTATGCATCCCGAATGGATTTACGGGATGCGCCACGTAACGCCTCTATCCCCAGTGCCCTCATCCGATTGCGCATACTTCCCGTCACCACGGGGGTGGCACCCCTTTACCCCAGCCGTCTCACCTCTGCGTCAACTCCGCGCTCTCTGCGACTCTTTACCCCGAGGGTCTCGAGGGGTTTACCCCGAGCCTCGAGGGGTCCGTTATCCTTTGCCTTTTCTTGTCGCGCCTTTGTTTTCACAAAGATACAAATCCCTTTTCCCGGAACCCCTTTATTTTCACATCCATGCAAAACCCCGGGGGGTGTGGGGGGCCAAGACGTTCAGACATTCAGACGTGGAGACGTTCCGACGTTCCGACGTTCCGAAAAAGCAAAAGCCCCGCCTTGCGACGGGGCCTCTACCATGAACCGAAACAGCTTACTTCCCGAAGCGGTAGACCAACCCGCTCTGTATACGCAGGTTGTTCTGTTTTGCTCCGCTGAAGTGCGTGTACAGATATTCAAATTGGATCGCACGGAACGCCACGTGGCGGGTCAACTTGAAATCGGCTCCGCCGCCGAACGTCATCGCAAACGAATTCAACGACGTCGACGGGAAACCCGTCTGGCTAGCCGTCAGCCTTTCGCCGCCGAACAGCACTTGCGCGTACGGGGTCACGCGGCCGTAGTTGTGATACGCCACGCGCGGCCCGAACAGGTAGTTGATTTCATGAGACGAGATGCCCGTCGGCAAACCGGTGACTTTGCAGCCGTCGAAATCGCCGACTACCGCGACCCACTTATTCAAATTGGCCGCGAACGTGCCGCCCGCACCCTGACAACTGGAGCTCGGAGCACCCTGGCCAGGATAAATTCGGACGTACTGATATTGTCCGGAAATCTCCATGTCCCGGGTTTCCTGGGCCTGTGCGACGCTGGTCGCGAGCAAAGCGAACCCGAACAGAATGAACAGTTTACGCATTCTTTCCTCCATAAGGACATCCCCACGCGGGGGTAGTACTGTTACTATGTTCCCGAATGCGAGCGCAGCTCGCAAGCGCCATATTTTTCGTGTTTCCCGAGGGTAAACAGTGGAAGCAAACTGCCACTTTGTGGAATTCCCCGCGCCCAAAGCGAGCGAATTGCGCGTCGCCAGCGAGCCCGATCCGCGGCAGAATCCAAGCTCGCGGCCCACGCTCGCGCCGCTAGCGGAAAGCGCCGAGCAGCAAGACGCAATCTGCCGTCGCCGCGCGGTCCACACGGCGAAATTGGCGGGAGGCAAGCTTCAAGGCTTCGCGACGCAAGTACTCTTGTACTGTTTTCGCTTTCGCAAATGTGGTACCTTCATGCCATTGTCAGGCGTTAGGGGTGAATCCAGAATAGCGGTTGTGTGGACCTTGCTCGTCGCAGTCCCTTCACGGTTTCACCGGTTCACTTCAGCATTCTGTTCGCACGCGGTTGTTCTTTCGGCGGTTGATAGCAGGTAGCGAGATAAGAATCATCGCGGCCGCGCGCGCCTCGGCGGCCGAGTAAGAGGTAGCTGTCCCCATGGCAATACTTCACTTTCGCTGCAAAGAGCGCCGCCGCACCGTGCGGGTGATGCTGACGGTGCCGCTGCGAGTGAGCGGGAAAACCGAAATCGGCGAGAGATTTTCCGTGAAGGCGCTGTCGCATTCGGTGAGCCTGCACGGCGCATCGGTCGAGTTGGAGCAGGTCGTGGTGCTGGACGAAATTCTTCAGCTCGAAAATGAAATCACAAGAGAAAAAGTAGAAGGCAAAGTGGTGTCCATCCGCCGCGCGCGCGACGGCAAGCGTTACGTCGCGATCGAATTCACGGACAGGAATCCGAATTTCTGGCACATGGCCTTTCCGGTGCCGGGCGCAAGGCCAATGCGCCGCCCAATTTCCTCCAAAGTTTCCTCGCTATAACCGCGAATCCGCGCGGATCGCGAACCCGCGCAATTTGCGAATCCACTGCAGGGCGCTCTGTCCGCTCTTCCTTTGAACGGGCGAGACCCCGATATCTTCGCGCCGCCGATTTGTATTATCTTTTTGCCGTGCCCCCTGCGCGAAAATCCCACGCTGAAACTCCGCGTAACGCGGCTGGAAAAAATCCGCAAAAAATCGGACTGATTTCGGATACACACGGATTGCTGCGCGAAGAAGCGCTGCGGGCGCTGCGCGGCTCGGATTTGATTATTCATGCCGGCGACGTCGGCGATTCAAACATATTGGAGGCGCTGCGGAAGATTGCTCCGGTGGTGGCTGTGCGAGGAAATGTGGACACGGCAGAGTGGGCGAAATCGCTGCCGGAGTCAGCGGTGGTGGAAGCGGGAGCAGTGAATATTTATGTGCTGCACGATTCGAACGCGCTGGACTTGGATCCGAGGGCGGCGGGATTTCAGGTTGTGGTGAGCGGGCATTCGCACAAACCTGGGCGCAGCGAGCGGAATGGAGTGATGTACATAAATCCGGGGAGCGCGGGGCCGCGGCGATTCAACCTGCCGATTACGGTGGCGCTGCTGGATTTGGGAGCGAGTCCGTTGAGCGTGGAGTTTGTCGATTTGGAAAAAGAGCGTAGAGTGAAGTGAGGCGTGGCGGTTCAAAACGGGTTCTGATTCCTTCGGATTGGGCGGCGCGGTTACGGAGAGCGAAGATGAAAAAAAAGAACAAGAAGAGCGGCAAGAAGCGGGCAGCGAGCAAGAGCAGAGTTTCGGCGAAAGCAAAATTGAGCGCGGGGAGCGGACCGAAAAAGGGAGCGACCAAACGCAAGCGACCGGCGCCGAGGAGACGAGTCCGCGAGAACCAAGATGTGCTGAGTAACCAAGGCATTCAGAAGGTGCCTCTGTCAGCGATACGGCCGAAAGCGCGGTCGGCGCGAGTTGGGGGCGGAGCGGGCGATTACCGAGGAGTTTCGGTGGTCGAAGGTGCGGATTCTGAGAGCCCCAAGGAATTGCTGGAGGAGGGGCAGACCTTTGAGTCGGGCGTCGTTAGCGGCGTGCAGAATGCTGCGAACGCGGACCAAAGCGAAGTGCGGACGCACGAGGTCCCGATGGATGATGTCCCGAAGGAGTATGACGATCAGGATCGGCCGTAGGCTCGCCTGATATTGTATTTACGAGCGGCTCACGTTGCGATGAGTTGACTCTAAATCCCGTCGACTAGCGGAAGCGCAGAGAAAAGCGAAGACCCACGTGTAACCCCGACACGTGGGGCACCCAAATTCATCTTCCGAGCTAGGTCTGGGCCACCCGCGGTTCCCCAGGACATCTTGGGACGGACACGGGGGACAGGCGGAACGTTTTCCACTGTCTCATTCGGTCAAGTATTGCGAGCCGCCAAGGGCAGCGTTTCAAAGGCCAGACAAAATAGCAGAAAACGTCCCGTCTGTCCCCGAGATTCGCCTACTTTCTCCCGAGCCCCGGTCGTTCTATAGCGATCATCTTAATCGGTAGGTGAACTCCGAAGACAAAAGACGGCTACAACGATTGCGACGCCAGCGATTATTAAACCTTGCCAGACACCTTGAGCAACCGCGATTAGACCTTTGAAGCCAACAATGGCCGCGATGCACCCGACGACAATTAACCTACGCTTTGCCAACACAAGTCCGCCAATCAATACAAGCAACGAAATGACGGCCGCGTACTTTAGGCGTTCTGACGGATGGCTTTCAGACGGATATACAATCAACACGAGCGCAGCAAACCCCATAGGAATCGCCAAGGCGATGTCACGACCGATACCCTGGTATTCATTCCCCGTGAGACCAAATCTTCCCAAATATAGCTTCCATACTTTTCCTAAGAACTGCATGGGTGAAAAAATTCCTCCTTCTTCACTAAAGGTCACTGCTTAGAAGGATCCAGCGAGCAAGCAACAAGGGCGCGAAAGTAGTTCACCCCATCAGCAGCTAATTTAACTGCTGCAAGACTCGCTAGGGCTGTGCTTAAAGCCTTCCCGGCAGTCGTCGCTCCAAGGGTCGTGGTTGTTGCCCTAACGCCAGAATAGGTGCCCGCCCCATTTTGTGCCAGAACAATGCCATTACCACTTGTTGGAATCCAATCCAAGGCGGCTTTCGTAGTCAGGCCCATGAATCTCGGGGACAGACGGGGCGTTTTCTGCTATTTTGTCCGGCCTTTGAAACGCTACCCTTACCGGCTCGCAATACTTAACCGAATGAGACACTGGAAAACGTTCCGTCTGTCCCCCCGTGTCCGTCCCCCCGTGTCCGCCGCGTTCAGCCATCACGCCAGGTCTTTAAAGGGTTGGCGATGGGCCAGCCGCCATCATGCTTTTAATGGATTTTGCCAGTTCGCCGTCTTGGATAAGCCATTTTGGAATACCTTTGAAATGATCACCCGTGACCAACAGGTTGAGCGGAAAGCGGCGTTTCGTGACAACGATAGTGACCTGAAAAGGAACAAGGAACAGGCCCATACATCTCTTGACATCGGAGTAGGGGATGACGACGGATCGGTACTGCAACACATGCAAGCCATCGGGCTTCGATTCGACTTTGGCCTGAAAAACAGTAAAAGGGATGACATACAGGACAAAAAAGACCAGCGTACCCGAAACGAAGAAGGGATTCCTATCCGCCGCGTCAGTCCAGAGCTTATACGTTGTCCAAGAAACGTAGAAAATTGCGAGGAAGTAAAGCCAGAGTCGATAAGGAAGAATTTTCATTCGTCGGCACCCTACTCCTTACAGACCGGAAACACGCCCCGCGGGGTCGGCGGTTTCATCATCGGAGCCGGCGATGCGGCGGACGGTGCCGGTCAAGGTTTGTCCGCAGGGAGCGTACCGCTGCTGAGCGCAAGCAGGGCGCGCTGCAACAGTTGAATCGCTTGGGGACTGCTTGTGCTTGGAGTTTGCTGAGCGGCTGAAGCTAGAAGAGAAAGAGCAAAGATACTGAGAAAGATAAGAGCCCGGGGGACCCGCATTCCACCTCCTAAGTGGTGACGCAGCAAATCTGACGTGTCAAGAGGTATAGATAAATCGATTTATCTTTCGACCTGTCGTGACGAACCTGTCACGAAACGATTCGGATGCAGGTTTCGACGAAGAGTTTGCCTGCGTCGAGGTAGTCTACTGGGGAATTTTTTAGGGCGGGGTCGGTGAAGAGGCTGTGCCAGGAGAGGGCGGCGGCGGCGATGTAGATGGTGAACGGCCTTGGGGGCGGGTAGAAGCGTAGCTGCTTGACTCATAGGATGAATCACCCTAGAGTCTAAATTGATGATTCCCCGGTCGACATTGTCGGTCTTAGCGCTGATCGCGCTCTTTGGGTTGCAGTTTGCGGACTGTTTGTCCCCCGTGTCGGCTGACGATGAGACGATGCAGTGCTGCGGCTCGATGCCTTGCAATCCTATCAATCAGTCTCACGACTGCTGCAAGACGATGGTTTCTGCGGACGCAGCGAACGTGCTGCCGGCACAACACTCCACTTTGAGCGTTCCTCGCACGGCAGTTGTCGATCATTTTTCTACCCCCGAAGTCCCCATCTTCACACCGGTTTCTTGCGTGAGATCTGAGGCACCTCAGCACTCACCTCCAGAGTTGTACACTCTTCATTCTTCTCTTCTGATCTAGCCGCCTCTCCACGGTGCGCTGCCGCACCGCGTTCTATCCCTCTATCTAACTCTGGCATTTGAAGCGCCACGCCTAATCGGCGGCGCACTCTATTTGTCGCAGGCCGATGGCGTACTCCTAGGAGAAGGCTATGTCATTGATGATGCGAAAGAGCGGGACGACTAGATTCTTTTTCAGATGCATTGAAACTAGTTTGTCCGCTCTGTTATTTTCCCTTGTCCTCGTCAGCGCAAACTACGCGCAGGAGCTCACGCCTCATCAAGGGCAGGGGGCGACCCCACTATCCGAGTTGCTACGGGAAGCAGAGCAGAGCAATCCGCAGATTGAAGCGGCGCGGCAAGGCTGGCAAGCGGCGAAGCAGGTACCGACCCAGGTCTCGACGTTGCCCGATCCGCAATTTACTCTGCAGCATTTCAGCGTCGGCAGTCCGCGTCCCTTCGCCGGGTACACGAATAGCGACTTTGCCTACATCGGTCTCGGCGTCTCGCAAGATATTCCATACCCAGGCAAGTTGCGCCTGAAGGGTGAAATTGCGAAACGTGAGGCGGATGTTTCGCAACAACAAGTCGAATCCGTGCGCCGCGCCGTCCTCGCTGAGCTCAAAGGCATATATTTCCAGCTCGCGTATCTCTCTAAAACGCTCACGATCCTCGAACAGGACGGCGAACTTCTCAAGCAAGTGGAACAGGCGGCCGACGCCCGGTACCGTTCCGGCATGGGAACGCAGCAGGACGTCGTCCAGGCGCAACTGCAAGAAACAAAGCTGCTTCGCGAAATCGCCATGCATCATCTTCAGGTCGGCAAGCTCGAAGCCCGGCTCAAACAACTCCTCAACCGTTCGCAGGAATCACCGGACATAGAGCCGGCCGATCTCACGGAGACACCTCTCGCCCAAACCTATGGCGATCTCTTGGCCGCGGCGCAAGTACAGAATCCGGAAATCGCTAGCGCAAAGAAGATGATCGAAAGGCAGTCGTTGCAGGTGAACCTCGCCCGCAAAGACTTTTATCCCGACTTCAATGTGCAGTATATGTGGCAACGGACCGATCCTACACAGTTCCGCGCCTACTACATGCTGTCTTTCGGCGTGCGCGTGCCCATTTATCGCGGACGCAAACAGCGCCCCGAACTGGCCCGGGCCGAAGCGGAGCAGCTTCGTGCTCGAAGCGAACTCCAGGCGCAATCGCAGCAACTCGCTGGTAATTTGCGCTCGCAATACGTCATCGTCCAGCAGACCTCCGAACTGCTTACGATTCACCGCGAAGGACTGTCTCCGCAGGCGCGTTCGGAATTTCAAGCAGGTCTCGCGGCCTACCAATCCAACAAACAGGATTTTCAGGCACTGCTAACTGCGTTTCTCGATGTCCTGCATCTTGACGAGGACTACTGGCAGAACATCGCCGAATACGAGACAGCCATCGCGCGGCTCGAACAACTCACGGGACTGTCCTTGCGCGAGGAGGGGGCGAAGAGATGAAAACGTATCGCACAGGGTTCTTGCTTGCATTGATTGGAAACATCGTACTCGCGGTCGTCCTCGCCGGGTTGTGGCTGCACTACCGCGCAGCGAAGCCGATGGCGGATGCGGAAGCCAAGCCGTTGATTTCCCTCGCGGAAGATTCGATGGCCACTTCCATGGCTACACCCCCAACATCGACGGAAGCGCCGCTGGTTCCGGTGCAAATCTCGCCGCAACGGTTGCAGAGCATCGGAGTGAAGACCGGCAAGGTGGAACGGAAATCGGTCGCAGACGAGATTCGCACCACCGGCAGTGTCGCTGTCGACGAAAGGCGACTGGCCTACGTGCAAGTGCGGTTTTCCGGCTATATCCAGAAAGTCTTTGCCGACGCGACGTATCAATACGTTCGCAAGGGACAGCCACTGTTCACAATTTACAGTCCGGAACTAGTGGCCACCGAACGCGAATACTTAGTAGCCAAGGAGAATCAGGAGCAAGTGGCGCGGAGTACGGTGCCCGGTGTCGCCTCTAGTGCAGCATCGCTGCTCGACGCGGCTGCGGAGCGTCTCAAGCAGTGGGGCGTGCCGCAAAAAGAAATTGCCCGGCTCGAATCCACCGGCCAAGTACAACAGGAACTTGAAGTTGATTCGCCGATCCCTGGGTACATCACCGAACGCAATGCTCTACCCACTGTTGCCGTTCAGCCGGAAATGCGCCTCTACACCATCGCCGATCTTTCGACCATTTGGGTTCAGGCACAGGTTTTCCAGAACGATCTCGAACGGATGAAGGTCGGCGCTCCAGCAACGCTCACGGTGAATACCTACCCGGGCCGGACGTTCACTGGCCGCGTGGATTTTATCTACCCGCAGGTGGATATGGAAACGCGGACGGCCAAAGTGCGCGTTGTCTTTTCTAATCCTGGACTGCAACTCAAACCCGGTATGTTCGTCAACGTGAGTCTGAAGGTTCCGATGGGCAGCCAACTTGTTATTCCCGCAACCGGCGTCCTGCAGTCCGGCACTCGCGAGATTGCTTTTGTGGAGCGGAGCGACGGATACATCGAGCCGCGCGAGGTGCAGTTGGGCTCCCGCGTGGGTGACGAATTTATCGTGTTGAAGGGGTTGAGAGCGGGTGAGCAAATTGTCACCTCCGCGAACTTCCTGATCGACTCCGAGAGCCAGCTTCAGGCCGCGCTCGGTTCGTTCGTTCCACCTCCACCCGGCGCGGGCGCGGCGTCTACTACCAGCGCCCCGCGAGGAAATGTCGAATTGAGTTCGGACCCAAATCCGCCCCATAAAGGCGGCAACGTCTTCCGCGTGAAACTTACAGATGCGAGTGGAGCGCCCATTTCTGCAGCGGAAGTCAGCGTGACGTTTTTCATGCCGGCGATGCCCGCGATGGGCATGGCGTCGATGCGTACACCCGTCACTCTCAGCGACAAGGGCAACGGCCTCTATGAAGGTTCTGGACAGCTTGAGAGCGGAGGAACCTGGCAAGCCACAATCCTTGCAAAAAAGAACGGCCAACTCATCGCAACCAAGCAACTGAGCATGAACGCCACGGGAGGGATGTGACGTGATCTCCCGATGGATTGATTGGTGCGCGCGAAATCGTTTCCTCGTTTTCATGGGAACACTCCTCCTTGTGCTCACAGGCATTTGGGCCTTGCGGCATATTCCGCTCGACGCGTTGCCTGACATTTCCGACGTGGAAGTGATTATCCACACGCCTTGGGCGGGTCAGCCCCCTAGCATCATAGAAGACCAAGTTACTTATCCGATCGTCACTACGCTTCTTGCGGCACCGCATGTAAAGGCCGTGCGAGCACAAACCATGTTTGGCGACTCCTACGTCTTTGTCGTTTTTGAAGACAATACAGATTTGTACTGGGCACGGTCGCGTGTCTTAGAGTACATGCAACAGATTACGGGGCGTTTACCAGCAGGCGTCCATCCTGTTATCGGGCCGGACGCGACTGGCGCAGGATGGGTCTATGAATACGCGCTTGTGGACCACAGCCATCAACGCAGTTTGGCCGACTTGCGAAGCCTTCAAGATTGGTACCTGCGTTACCAGCTCGAAACGGTTCCCGGAGTGGCCGAGGTAGCCACCATCGGCGGATTCGTGCGCCAGTATCAGGTCAACTTGGACCCCGACAAACTTCGCGCATACGGAATCCCTCTTTCGACGGTCATCGAAAGAGTTCGAGCAAGTACGAATGAAGTTGGTGGACGCCTGCTTGAAATGGGCGGGGCCGAATACATGATTCGCGGACTCGGCTATTTGCATTCGCTGAGCGACCTGGAAACAGTTCCTGTAGCAACCAAGAATGGCACCCCGGTGCTCGTCCGTGATTTAGGGACAGTTACGTTCGGGCCGGACATCCGCGAAGGTGTTGCCGAGTGGCAAGGCGAAGGGGAAACCGTTGGCGGGATTGTCGTGATGCGCGATGGGATGAATGCCCTCAGCGTCATCAATGGCGTCAAGCGGAAACTCTTGGAAATCAAACCCTCGCTGCCACCGGGTGTGGAAATAGTCTCGGGCTACGACCGCTCAGGATTGATTCACGCCTCCATCGAAACTCTGCAACGCGACTTGCTCGAAGAAGCGATCATCGTCAGCATCGTGATCGTAGTCTTCCTATTCCACTTCCGTTCGGCGCTGATTCCGATACTGACGCTGCCTATCGCCGTAGTCGCAGCCTTCATTCCGATGTACTACCTCCAGGTCACCTCGAACATCATGTCGCTCGGCGGTTTGGCGTTGGCGATTGGCGTCCTCGTCGACGCCGCCATCGTCATGGTCGAAAACGGATACCGGCAGCTCTCGGAGCACCAATCCTCCGAAGCGGGGCCTCTTCCCGAACCACAGAGACGGAAAATCCTGTTGGATTCAGCGAAACAAGTTGGTCCCGCTATTTTCTTTTCGCTGGTGATCATCGTGGTTTCCTTCCTGCCCGTCTTCTTATTGGAGGCACAGGAGGGACGCATGTTTCGCCCCCTTGCGTGGACGAAGACACTGGCCGTTGGCTTCTCCTCCGTCTTGGCGATCACGCTTGTGCCCGTACTCATCATTCTATTCATCCGCGGACGGCTGATACCTGAATCGCGGAATGCAATTTCAAGAATCACCCAGGCTATTTATTTGCCGGTTCTGCGGCTCTGCCTGCGGTTCCGCAAAACCACCTTGCTGCTCAACCTGCTCTTTCTGATCGTCACACTTCCGCTCGCACTCCGCATTGGCAGTCAATTCATGCCACCGCTCTTTGAAGGTTCGGTCCTATACATGCCGACGGCCTTGCCCGGAATCTCCATCGGACAGGCGTCGCAACTGCTTCAGGAACAAGACGGGATCATTCGCACCTTTCCGGAAGTCGAAACCGTATTCGGTTCCATCGGACGATCCGACAGCGCCACCGATAACGCCCCACTCGATATGTATGACACGACGATCATGCTCAAACCACGCACTCAGTGGCGACCGGGAATGACTTACGAAAAGCTCATTCAGGAGATGGACGCGAAACTCCAGTTTCCGGGCCTCTCAAACACTTGGACCATGCCAGTCGAGAACCGTCTCGATATGGAATTAACGGGCATCAAGACGCCTCTCGGCTTGAAGATTCAGGGGCCAAATCTTGAGGGCATCCAGCAAGTTGGTGCGCAGGTACAGCAGATCCTCTCTGCGATTCCTGAGATGCGCTCCATTTTTGCCGAACGCGTTTCGCAAGGTTTTTATCTCAACGTCGAAGTGAATCG
>Ga0137415_10000568_pt1 | contig 35852 bp, 31 predicted proteins | sample CZODoug3_1_1_16f_FD_183082 | JGI IMG/M metagenome (GOLD analysis project Ga0137415, IMG submission 183082) | Vadose zone soil fungal communities from Angelo Coast Range Reserve, California, USA - CZODoug3_1_1_16fungal (Hybrid Assembly) | ecosystem: Environmental > Terrestrial > Soil > Vadose...
AGAGGGAGAGGATGACAAAGAGGTATCCACTCCGCGGTGCGTTTTGCGGCGGCGATTCCGGCGATGCGCGCGACTTCGAGGGGATTGCCCTTGGGGTTCTTGAGGCGGCGCACGGCGGCGACTACGCGCGGGGTCATTCTCACGAAGGCATGGGCTTTGGCCGTGCGGGTGGTTACCTGCTTGGCAGAGACGTCAACCATTTGCACTTCGCCGCGCGTGCCGTAGTGGGAGAGTTTTGGCATCCGCTCAGTCTACTTAGGAAAAGCACAAGAATTAACACACAGTTCACGGAGAGCACAGAGGGCACAGAGAAGAGAGATCAAATTATGTCCTTTCGCAGAAGGATTGGTATGGTTTCTCCGACGTTGACTTGTCCGTGGTGTGCTGCGACTACCAGAAAGCAGTTCGCGCGGGCTAGTGCCGCTATGTCTCCAGAACCTTGCCACGGCAGGGCTTTTACTTCGGGCGTTGTGTCGCGCCATTCGACCCGGGCGGGGAGAAAGTGGGCCAGACCTGGCTTTTCGTTCAGTGCTGCGCCAAGCCTTGCTTCCACAAATGGCAAATCGCGCGCGGATGCGCCGCTTAGCAGGTCAATTGTGGGCACCACGAACAGCTCGAAAGTTACCATTGTCGATACCGGATTGCCCGGAAGACCGAAGACAAACGTGTTCCCGCATTTTCCGAAGACCGCCGGTCTTCCCGGGCGAATAGCGACCGCGTCGAAGTAAAACTCCGCGCCCAAATCTTTCAAGACCGTTTCCACCAGGTCGTACTTCCCCATTGAGACGCCGCCGGAGAGAACCAGAGCGTCCTCTCGCAAGCCGCGCGATATTTTGTCGCGAAGATCGTCGGTGCTGTCGGCCGCGTTCCCCAGCAGGACAGGTTCGCCGCCCGCGAGCCGCACTTGCGCGGCGAGGGAGACACTATTGCTGTTGCGGATCTGAAACGCGCCGGGCTCCTGATCGATGGAGACGACTTCGTCACCAGTGGAAAGAATGGCCACGCGCGGCTTGCTGCCGCAGCGCAGTTGCGTCGCGCCGACTTGGGCGGCCAACGCGAGCTCGGCATAGCCCAGGCGCATACCTGGCGACAGGATGGGCTCGCCGCGCTTGGCTTCGCTGCCGCGCGGCACGATGTTTTGCCCGGACTGCGCGGCACGATCGAATTGCACGGACTCGCCGTCACGAGTTGTGTGCTCGATCATCACCACGGCGTCGGCACCGGGCGGAACAGCCGCGCCGGTCATGATCTGAACGCAGGTGCGGGGAGCGAGCGGTTGCGTGACGGTGTCACCGGCTTTGATCTCGGCCACACATTGCAAGGTCGCGCCGGCGGCGATTTCGCTGATGCGCACGGCGTAACCATCGCGCGTGGAGCGGTTGAACGGCGGATACTCGCGATCGGTCTTCACTTCTTCGGCGAGGACGAAGCCGAGCGCGTCCCACACGCTCAGGACAGCGGTGGCACGCGGACCTTTCGCCTTTTCTACCTGTTCGATGACGGCGCGGCGAGCTTGCTCGTAGGTAAGCATGGCGGTTTGTGTGATCGGAGCGGGCACGACTTGTTGTGCCCCTACAGCCAGCGCGCTAGCTTTGTGCCTTGCGGCACGATTGTGGCGTCGCGCTCGGGGCCGGTGGAGATCATGCCGATTTCCACTTGCAAAAAATCGCTGATGAAGCGCATGTAATCGAGCGCCGCTTTCGGTAGTTTCTCGTGGTCCTTCACGCCGTATGTGGACTGGCACCAGCCGGGAAAACTTTTGTATTCCGGCGTCACGTGCTCGTATTCTTCCGCGAGCGCCGGCATTTCATGAAGCGGAGTGCCTTTGTATTTGTAGCCGACGCAGACTTGAATCTCGCGCTGCGTGTCGAAAACGTCGAGCTTAGTGACGACCAGCGAATCGATGCCATTGATCATCTTTGCATACCGGAGGACGGCAAGATCGAGCCAGCCGCAGCGCCTTGGACGCCCGGTGACGGCGCCGAATTCCTTGCCGCGCTCGCGAACTTCGCGGGCGTCGAGGTCGGGCATCTCCGTCGGAAAGGGCCCACCGCCCACGCGCGTGGTGTACGCCTTGGAAACACCGAGGACGTGCTTGATTTTTGTTGGCGGGACGCCGACGCCGGTAGTGGCGCCGCCGGAGGTAGCGCTGGACGACGTGACGTACGGGTAGGTGCCGTGGTCGATGTCCAGCATTGTGCCTTGCGCGCCCTCGAAGAGCACGGATTTGCCTTCGTCTAGTGCGTGGTTCACTAGCTCCGCGGTGTCGCAGATGTAGGCGCGAATCTTTTCGCCAAGGCGCAGCGTTTCTTCTACTTCGTGCGAAAAATCGATGTCCGCGCCGTACGCGCCTTTTGCCAGGCGATTTTTCTCGGCGACAACGCGCGCCGCTTTTTCCCGGAACAAGGCGGGATCGAGGAGATCGCAGACGCGTAATCCGCGGCGCGCCATTTTGTCTTCGTAAGCGGGGCCAATGCCGCGTGAAGTGGTGCCGATTTTGTTCGCGCCACGCGCGGTTTCGGCGGCGCGGTCGAGTTCGCGATGGTAAGGAAAAATCAAATGCGCGCGGTTGCTGAGGTGCAGGCGGCCCGTCACGTCGACGCCGGCTTTTGCCAGCGTTTCAATTTCCGCGACGAGCGCGGCGGGATCGACAACGACGCCAGCGCCGATGACGGCGTGCTGTTCAGGGCGCAGGATTCCGCAGGGGATGAGCTGCAAGACGAAGCGATCTTTGCCGATGATAACCGTGTGACCGGCATTGTGACCGCCGGCGACGCGAGCGATGTAATCGAAAGCGCCCGCGAGATAGTCGACGACCTTGCCTTTGCCTTCGTCACCCCATTGCGCGCCGACTACGACGACTGATTTCATGCAGCGTCCTCACTTGCACACGTATTGCCGTTGGCCCGGCCACTCACCCGCACCCTTCCCTCAGCGGTCCTGAGAAGGAAATTTCAGGTGGGAGTTACAAGAAAAACTACTGAACCAACATCGTACGCTGCGCTTGCTTTTCACGCAAGCGCGAGGAGACGACAGTTCATCGGCGTGCGTCACCGCCCAGCTGTTTGTAGCGGTAGCAGGTTACGGCGTGGTCGTTGACCATGCCGGTGGCTTGCATTAGGGCGTAGCAGATAGTCGAGCCTACGAAACGGAAGCCGCGCTTGGCTAAATCTTTGCTTAGCGCGTCGGATTCTTTGGTTCGCGCTGGCACTTTGTGCTTCCACGCGTTTTGCTTAGGTTTGGCGTCGACGAAACGCCAGACGTACTCGTCGAAGCTGCCGAATTCCTGCTGGATTTTCAGGAATTCGCGGGCGTTGCTGATTGTGGCCGCGATTTTCAGGCGATTGCGGATAATGCCGGGATCGGCGAGCAACTGTTTGACCTTTTTCGCGCCGTAGCCGGCGACCTTCCCGGGATCGAAGCCGTCGAACACTTCTTGATAACGCGTGCGCTTGCGCAGCACGGTGTCCCAGCTCAGACCCGCCTGCGCGCCTTCCAGAATGAGCAGCTCAAACCATTTTCGGTCGTCATGCAGCGGCACGCCCCATTCGTCATCGTGGTACGGGATATTCCACTCGTTGCTTGCCCAGTGGCAGCGGACGGGATTCACGGAAGTGGGAGGCATTTGCGGTTTATACCAGAAATATTAGCTCCGTGCGCGCTCGAGTACCCGTGCGGCGCCTGCAAAAGGAAACGGCGCGCCGCATAGCGACACGCCGTCTAAGCACAGTCTGCGTTTACAAGGGTCGGCAGTGAATCTTATTGAGCCGGTTGGGCTGGAGCGGCCTGCGCGAAATGGCGCTCAAGCGCTTTGGTGATCTGCTCTTTCGGAACCGCGCCAACGATCTGCTCGACCACTTGACCGTTCTTGAAAACGAGCAACGTCGGGATGCCGCGAATGTTGTAGCGGCCCGCGGAGTTCATCGCCTCATCGACGTTGAGCTTGGTCACTTTGAGCTTGCCCGCATAGTCGTGGGCAATTTCCGCGACCGTGGGGGCCAGCATGTGACACGGGCGGCACCATTCCGCCCAAAAATCGACCAGGACGGGTTGCGCGTTGCTCGCCGTCAAAACTTCGAGTTCGAAGTTTCCATCGTTTACTGCCTGAATGCTATTGTCAGCCATGTTCTTTGTCCTCAAGGGCTTGCCGGGGCAAGCGCCTTTTTCTCTCCCGAACCAGTTTAATTAGATGTTGCAACAGGCTTTTGGTTTCTTGGCGACGGAGCGGCTTCGGCTATCGCCGGCAGCCCTCGCGCCGTGCGCGCTGCGGCGTAAACTTTGCCATATTCCACCGCGGAACCTTTCCAAGAAAAGTCTTTCGCCATGTCGTTCAGTTGAATGCGCCGCCAGATGCGCTCGTCCATGAAAAGATGCAAAGCCTGGCGAACACTGCGCAGCATCGCGGCGCCGGAATACTCCACAAACTTGAAACCGGTTCCGCTGCCGTGCTCGATATCGAACGCTTCAATCGTATCATCGAGTCCGCCAGTGGCCCTCACAACTGGCACGGTACCATACTTCAAACTGTAAATCTGATTCAAGCCGCAGGGTTCGTACCGCGAAGGCATCAGAAACATGTCGGCGCCGGCTTCGATTTTGTGCGCGATGGCATTGTCGTACGCGATCTTTACGCCAACGCGCCCCGGGTACGCAGCGGCGAGCGCACGGAAGAGCTCTTCGTATTTGCGCTCGCCGGTGCCGAGCACCACGAGCAGCAAATCTTCGTGCATCAACTCGTGCGCTTTTTCGGCGATGAGATCGAAACCTTTTTGGTCGGCAAAACGCGAGACGATGCCGATCACCGGCTTCGCCAGATTTTCGGAGGGCAGCCCGAATTGTTCCAGCAAGTTCTGCTTGCAGATGTGCTTGCCGCTGAGGTCTTTCGCGGAATATTTTGCGGCGATGATTTTGTCTTTCTCCGGGCTCCAGAGCGTGTAGTCCACTCCGTTGAGGATGCCGACGAGGCGGTCGGCGCGGCCGCGAACCACGCCGTCAAGTCCATAGCCATATTCGCGCGTTTGAATTTCCTGCGCGTATTTGCGGCTAACGGTGGTCAGATAATCGGAGAAGACCAGACCGCCTTTGAGGAAGTTGACGCTGCCGAAAAATTCGATGCCGCTGGGATGAAAGACGCCCACGGGAATGCCGGCGCGATCGAGCGCCTCACGACCGAAGAGGCCGTGATAGCCCATATTGTGTATGGTAAAGACGACGGGTATATCTCGCACGAGCGGATCGTCGCCATAGGATGTGCGCAGCAGCACAGGGACGAGCGCGGATTGCCAATCGTGGCAGTGGATTACGTCGGGTTGCCAGACGTGCTTGGCGACTTCAATCGCGGCGCGGCAAAACTCGCTGTAGCGTTCGGCATTGTCAGGATAATCGCCCCCTGTTCCGCCATAGAGCCCATCGCGATCAAAATAGACGGGATCGTCTACAAAAAAATAGCGAACGCCGTTGATTACGGAACCGTCGGCAACGGATGGAAAGCGGAGGCGTGTGCCGCCCATGGGAATTGTCACGCTGGGCATCACCACGGAACTGGTTTTTGTTCCGCGGTAGCGCGGCAACACAACCGCGACTTCATGCCCGAGGCCAACCAAGGCCTTCGGCAGAGCTTCAACGACGTCCGCGAGGCCCCCAGTTTTGGAAAAGGGCAGGCCTTCCGATGCCACGAAAAGAATTCGCACGATGCTCCCAAGAAAATTGAGAAGGATTAACGCTATCCGACGCTATGACTGTCGTCAAGCAGGCTTACACGTATAATGTGCCTCCACGGGACGGGCGCTAGCAGATGAAACTGATTTTTATCTCCGGTTTGCCGGGAGTCGGAAAGCTGACGGTGGCGAAAGAGCTGTCCGCGCTTACGGGATACAAATTATTTCACAATCATCTCGTGGTCGATTTGCTTCTTTCCGTATTTCCATTCGGAAGCCCGCAATTTGTGGAGCTGCGCGAATCGATTTGGCTTTCCGTTTTTGATCAAGCCGGCCCGGCAGGATTGCCTGGACTGATCTTCACGTTCGCTGCGGAAAACACCGTACGACAATCCTTCGTTACGAAAGTGCAAGAAGCGGTCGCAGCAAACAGTGGGACTATTTTCTTTGTGGAGTTAGTTTGTGATGAGCGGGAACTCCAGCAGCGGATGGATACCTTGTCGCGCCGGCAGCATACAAAGCTGACGTCATGGGCGAAATATCAGGAATTGAAGGCTGCCGGAGCATTTTCCGCGCCCAGACTTCCTGAGCCTTCCGTAACAGTGGATACGGGCAAGTTCGATCCTAAGAGCGCAGCGCTTCAAATCGTCAAGGAATGCGGCCTTAAGGAACTTGAAGAGAATACTGCTTCGGAGCAGCACTAAAGCGGATCCTTAGCGCCGGGGTTACAGAGGTCAAATAGAAGAGTGGCTCGTCAACGCTTAGGGCAGCATTTCCTGGCCGATGCCGGCTGGCGCCAAGAGATTGCGCAGGCCATCCGCGTTTCTCAGCAGTCCATCGCGCCGATCCCGCGAGGACCGGCGACGGATTTCTGCTGGATCGAGATCGGCGCCGGGCATGGAGAGATGACGGAGCATCTCGCTGCGACAGGCGCCTCGGTCTACGCCGTCGAGTTCGATCCGCCGCTGGCCGCAGCGTTGCAGCGCTTTGCCAAGCGCTTCCCCAATGTAACCGTGGTCTCCGCCGACATTCTCGAAACGGATATTGCGGCACTCGCCGGCGGGCGGCGCGTGCGTATCTACGGCAACTTGCCGTACTACATCACTTCGCCGATTTTGCATCATCTTTTTGCCGGCGCGGCGCTCATCGACGAAATACACATCGTCATCCAGCACGAGGTAGCGTTGCGCCTTGTTGCGCGGCCCGGAACGCGCGATTACGGCTATCTCTCCGTGCTGACGCAATTTTATTCGCGGCCCGAACTTGTACTGGAGATTCCGCGTGGCGCGTTCCGCCCGCCGCCGGAAGTGAGCTCTGCGCTTGTGACTCTGCGTTTGCCGGGCGAGAGAGCAAAGTTGTCCGGAATCAACGACGCCGCGTTTTTGGATTTTGTGAAGTGGTGTTTCGCGCAAAAGCGCAAAACGCTGGTGAACAATTTGAAGTTGCGTGCGAAGCCCGAGCTGATCAGAGAGGCGCTGGCAAACCTGAATTTGCGCGCGGACGCTCGGGCGGAGCAACTTTCGGTCTCAGACTTGGCGGCGCTCTCCGAGCAATTGCATTTATCCTAAAAACCTCTCATCGCTTTCCGCTGTACAGCCTAACCTGAACTATTCAACTTCCTCGCCGCGACAAGGAGGTCGGGGTAGTCGCTCATGATGCCGTCCACGCCGGCATCGATGAGCATGCGCATGTGCGCCGGATGATTCACCGTCCAGCACACCACCTGCAGATCTTTCTTCCGCGCTTCGATAAGCAGCGCCGGCGTCACCAGGTCGCCGCGGACGGCCAACTGGCGCGCTCCGATCTCAAGTGCGCGCTCGATGGGCTTTTCGGCTTGCCCGTCGTATAACAAGCCGGTCATCAACGTGGGCTCGATCTTGCGCAGCCCATCCAGAATTCCCGCGTCGAACGAAATCACCACCGTGCGAGGGATCTCTCCGGATTCGCGCAGCGAACCGATCAGCGCATGCTCGCCGCCCCACGAGCCGACGGGCTTTAATTCCAGATAAAACACCACATCGTGCTTCTTTGAAAATTCAAGAATTTCCTCCAGCGTGGGTATCCTCTCGCCAGCGAATTCGCTGCCGAACCATGATCCCGCGTCAAGGCGACGCAAGTCCGCGAGCGTCAGGTCGTGCACTGCACCGCGGCCGCCCGTGGTTCGATCAACCGTGGCATCGTGTATGGCCACAAACCGAGCATCGCGCGAAAGCTGCAGGTCCGTCTCGATGAACGTCGCGCCCTGCGCGATCGCCTTACGAAATGCCGCCAGCGTATTTTCCGGTGCGTGGCCAGAAGCCCCGCGATGCGCAATCACCAGCACAATACCCTCACCCCGCACGTCGATTTTGCAGAATGGATTGGAATGACCCGTAGGACTATGCTAGCACCCACTGCAAGCCCACCCCTTGCAGCCCTTTCCAAGGGGTCCTGAGTCTAAATAACAGCATCACCCGAAATCCCTCTAAGGAGACATTCATGTTGAAGAACCGGGCACGGTTCGCTCTTGTTCTGTTCACTTTTTCCCTTTCCACTGCCCTTCTATCGGCAACGAGTGCCCCAGCCTTCCGTCAGGAGACAAAGGCCAATCAAAATATTGTCCGCGAAGTACGGCACCAGCTTCTTTTGCTTCCGTACTACTCGGTGTTCGATAATCTGGCTTTCAAGGTAGATGGCGATCGCGTAACGCTCGAGGGCCAAGTCACTAATCCCACACTCAAGCATGACGCCGAAGGTGCCGTGAAGAGTATCGAGGCCGTGTCTAGCGTCACCAACAATATTGAAGTGCTTCCCCCATCTCCGATGGACGACCAGTTACGTCGTGCGCTGTATCGCGCCATCTACGGCGATGCAACGCTATCGAAGTATGGCTGGTCTTCAATGCCATCCATTCACATTATCGTGAAGAACGGGCATGTAAGCCTCGAGGGCGTCGTCGATAACGAGGCGGACAAGAACCTTGCCGGCTTACGGGCGAACAGCGTGCCCAATGTTTTTGAGGTAAAGAACAATCTCGTGGTTAAAAGCAGCCGTTAATTTGAGAGGTAGAGGTTTCCTTGCCTAGCAGGGCCGCACTACGAATGGTCCTGTCTCCCTTTCGACCCGACGCGCCTTCGCTTTCATCTCGTCACTGGAGTTGTCTCAAATCTCTACCTTTCGTTGACACACTTCGTACAGAATCCAGCGTATAGCATCGCCCTGGCGGCTATAGCAAAGTATGTTGCCCTCCTTCACTGGCCGGGTGCCAAAAATGGCTCTTTGATCCTGTTTTCAGAATGAGGAATAGAGCGCTTAGTCCAGGAAGTTCCTGGTCTTGGAGAGTAAGTCTGCGGCATTGGACACCGGATTTGTCTACGATTGGGCGGCTTTCGGCTGACAAGCAAATATGTCTTGTTTTATGAATATCTTAGCAGAATGGGAGAGCCCTGCATTTGGCCTCTCAATTGCCCATGACTTTGCACCGGCCCTACCCGGCCCACCCAAGCGCATTCCAGAGCTTGAGGACTGATTGATGGCAACAACCAGCACCAAGACGGGTCTCTCGATCACCACTGGCGCGATCTCAGACCGGCTCATGCCCGTGAACGCCGCTCCACCGGGCTTTGACGCCGCGCGCGACCTTCCCGCAGGCTTCCTGGAATTTCTGGCTCCCCTGCACGCGACGCTCACCCTTCGACAGCGGGCGCTGATTGCGCGACGGGAAACCGCGCTCCACGAAGCGCATTCGGGCAAGCTCCCGGATTATCTGCCGCCCTCGGTGGCAACGATGCAGCCGTGGCAGATCGAGCTGCCGCAATGGTGCTTCGACCAGCGCAACCAGATGACCGGACCCGCCGACGATGCCGAGCTAGTAGTCAAAATGCTGAATTCGGGCGCGCCGGGCGTGATGCTGGACCTGGAAGACTCCAACGCCAATACCTGGGAGCATCTCACGGCGGGAATCCGCAATGTTTTGGAGGCGCTTGCCGGTCGGCTCACGTTTTTCGATAAAAAGCGGAACCGCACGGTCGAAATTCAATCCAGCAAAACGGTCATTTTCACGCGGCCGCGCGGATTGCACCTGCATCAAGCCGGAGTTCTCCCGGGCGAGCTGCTGCCAGCTTCGCTGTTTGATGTCGCAATGATTGGGTATCAGGTGGACTTTTCCTCGTTGAAGCATCCGCTGTGCATCTACATCCCCAAATCGGAATCCGCCGACGAAGCGCTCTGGTGGCGCGACCTCTTCCAGATGATTGCGCGCGCCAAAGGCCTTCCCGCGGATGCCATCAAATGCATGGCGCTGGTGGAATCCCATCCGCTGGCGTTTCAGATGGAAGAGTTTGCGTGGAATTTGCGCGAGCACATGCTTGGCTTGAACCTGGGGCGCTGGGATTACATGGCCAGCTTGATTCACTTCAATCTGGAGAATCCCGAATGGGTTTTGCCGGACCGTAACACCATTCCGCACAATGTGGCTTTCTTTCAAAATTTGCGCACGCTGATGCCGGAGATTTGCCACAAGCACGGGATGCTGGCGATCGGCGGCATGACCGCGCTGTATCCGAGCCGCGACAACCCGGAACTGAACGCGCGCGCGCTGGCGGCTCTCGCTGAGGACAAGAAGAATGAAGCATCTTGCCTGATGGATGGCGCGTGGACGGGTCACCCGGACCAGAACGAAATTGCGGTGACACAATTCCCTGCTCCGAATCAACTCAATGCTCGCCCGAAGAATGCCGATGCGCATCCGGACTTGCGGCCGCTACCCACGGGAGTTGGCAAGCGCACGTTGGCGGGCACGCGGGCTGCGATTCGCACCGTGATTCGCTACCGCAACGGCGTGTTGAACGGTCGCGGCGCGAGCCTGCTGGACGGCTACATGGAAGACCTGGCTACCGATCGCATTTACCGGCTGATGATTGCGCAACGGGTGAAGCACGCGGACAACGTGGAAGTGCTGGACGAGGACGGGAAGGCAATTCCCCACACCCAGGAATTGATACGCCAGCTTTTTGACCAGGAGTTGGAGCGGTTGCTGCAAGAGGGCGCCAAGGCTTCCGGCGAAGCCCTCGAGGACCAAGCAGCCAGGCTTCGCGAGGCACGCCGCCTCAGCGAGGAAATGATTCTTCGCGGCGAGTTTAATCCGGCTTGAGACCTCGAATAGAGATAGAGGAGACGCTATGTCAGTGAACGGCAAAGAAAATCGCAGGCACACGGATCATTCGGATTGGGCTACGAACCCGCGCTGGTCCGAAATCACGCGGCCGTATTCGTATGCCGACGTGCTCCGCTTGCGCGGCACGATCCAGATTGAGCACACGCTGGCGCGTCTTGGCGCGGAACGCCTTTGGAACATGATGCACAGCGATGCGTACGTCGCTGCCCTGGGTGCGGTGACCGGAAATCAAGCGATTGAGATGGTGCAAGCGGGCTTGAAGGCGATCTATGGCAGCGGCTGGCAAGTGGCTGCGGACAGCAACACCGCCGGAGATGTGTACCCCGATCAGAGCCTATACCCCTGCGACAGCGCGCCGGCGCTGGTAAAGCGTATCAACCGCGCACTGCTTCGCGCCGATCAGATCGAGTCCGCGGAAGGCAAGCGGAGCGGCGTGTATTGGTTTGCGCCGATCGTGGCGGATGCGGAGGCCGGCTTCGGCGGCGCGCTCAATGCCTATGAGCTGATGAAGTCCATGATTGAGGCGGGCGCGGCTGGTGTCCACTTCGAGGACCAGCTCTCTTCGGCCAAAAAATGCGGGCATCTTGGCGGTAAGGTTGTGGTGCCCATCCGCGAATTCATCGAAAAGCTTACGGCCGCGCGATTGGCCGCTGACGTTTGCGGCGTGCCCACAATCCTTATTGCGCGCACCGACGCCAACTCCGCGGGGCTGCTCCTATCCGATGCTGACCCGCGCGACCGCGAGTTCATTCACGGCGAGCGTACACCAGAAGGCTTCTTCCAGTTCCACGGCGGCATCGACGCAGCCATTGCTCGCGGCCTGGCGTATGCGCCCTATGCCGACATGCTTTGGTGCGAGACCTCGACACCCGACCTTGCCGAAGCGCGCAAGTTCGCCGACGCCATCCACGCGCAGTTCCCTGGCAAGCTGCTCGCGTACAACTGCTCGCCTTCGTTTAACTGGAAGAAGAAGCTCGACGATGTGACTATTGCCAACTTCCAACAAGAGCTCGGGAAAATGGGCTACAAATTCCAGTTTGTTACGCTGGCTGGCTTCCATTCGCTGAATATGAGCATGTTCCACCTGGCGCGCGGCTATTCTCAGGCCGGTATGACTGCGTATTCCAAGCTGCAGCAGGAAGAGTTCGCGGCGCAAGAGCTAGGTTATCGAGCTGTAACGCACCAGCGGTTCGTCGGCACGGGTTATTTCGACGAGATTGCGAAGGTGGCCTCCAGTGGCAGTTCCTCGACGACGGCATTGGCTGGCTCCACGGAATCGGCACAGTTCCACGGTCACGACGCCCCGGATCCGACTAAGCCGATGGTGAGCAACCGCGCCCTGTAGGGTGCATTTGCGACTTTCGGAGACAGAAAAAGGGCCGCCGTAACAGTCTGCTTACGCGGCCCTTTTCGTTAACAGCGGAAGAGCGCTCTCTACTGATTGCTACCGCCGGCTGGTGCCGCTTCTTGAGAGGCGGACTGGTCGGCGATCTGCAGCTCAAACGTCTTGCCTTGGAAGAAGACGTTGGTCAACGCACTGCTGCCGTCTTGCTGCTTGGTGGAGGAATAGCCGCTCGTGGCATTCTTCGGGCTAACCGGCACAACGCGGGCAGAAACACTGGCTACTGCGTTCTTGCCGCTGGCGATGCTCAGTTGCACGTTCGGGCCTTCTCCATTCCACTCTACGGTGTATTGTCCCGGCGCCAACTGCTTGCCTTGCACGGTCACCGGTTCAAACAGCTTCAGGGTCCCCTTGGTCGTTGGCGCCGCAAAGGCACTGGCTCCCAGCAGCAACGACGCGACTGCTACGCTAAACAGGTTCCTCGACGATTTCATATCAGCTCCCTAAGTTTTTCCTCGCAAAAAGGGGAGGAGTTCTCCCACGTCCTGTGAAGGATTCTTTTTTGACCCACTCAGTAAGACGCTGGCACTGCGAACAAGTAACATGCGTAATTTCGCTGTAAGCTATAGAAAAATTTGACGATAAAGACATCGGGGCAAGAACGAGCACCGTGAGGCGGCGTACATTAGACGGCTATTATGTGCCTGATACGTCACTACGTAGGACTGCAGTACTATACAAGTTTGGTTGAATTCGGCCGATAATCGCTAGGTATGGCGAGCCTCTACTTTTGCCAGCCCCACACGCAGAATCAGGGCATGTTACGGGCAGTTCTGAATCGTGAAGATTGCCACCATCTAGCCGCACCCGGAGCCATCACGTTCCTGGGTGAAGAATTCCCAAATCTTGCAAACTGTGCACGGCAAGAGCGCGACTTTGCGATTCTGAGAGTGGACGCCGAGGAAGCAGACGCAAAGTGGCGCTCCGGCTTCTACCGCGTGGACGCCGACTTAATGCAACTGAATAGCGTGCTCCTGACGCTTGCCCGCTGACTTGCCCAGGGGAATACTCCCAACCCAATCTGCTCCGCCGATTGTTCGGCGATCCGATCATCGCCCCAACGGTAAAGTCTCTGTCCATGGGCCGATTCGATCCCCAGGCTAATCACGGGGGACCACACGACCGCGGGAACCGGCCAAACAGAGAAGCATGCGCTTTCGCGTTGGGCACTCGATTCAGGGAAACTTCGCGCGATCAGTGCCGACGCTTGCCGTGGACGGGCGGCAAGTCTATCCTGATAGCACGGCCATGAATCGCGTCTATCTGGATCACAATGCCACCACAGCGGTCGAGCCGGACGTGCTCGACGCGATGCTCCCATACCTCTCGGGGGAGTTCGGAAACGCCGCCTCCATTCATACCTTTGGACAGCGGGCTCGCGCAGCGGTCGAAACGGCACGCGAGCAGGTTGCGGCGCTGATCGGCGCACGCCCGCAGGAAATAATTTTCACGAGTGGCGGCACGGAAGCGGATAATCACGCGATTTTTGGCGTGGCACAGTCGCTCTTGGCTGCGCCTCGCGATGGCGCCGGCGCTGGCGCTTCCAAGCACATCATCACGACCACGATCGAGCACGAAGCGGTGCTCAATACGTGCCAGGCGCTCGAGAAGCGCGGCGTGGAAGTCACCTATCTGCCCGTTGACCGCGACGGCCTCATTTCTCCAGCTGAGGCGCGTCAAGCCATCCGCAAAGAGACCGTGCTGATTACGGTGATGCACGCCAATAATGAGCTTGGCACCGTGGAGCCGCTGGAAGAGATTGGCCGCATCGCGGCAGACGCCGACGTCTACTTTCATACGGACGCAGTGCAATCCGCAGGCAAGCTTCCCATCGACGTAAACGCGCTGCGCTTGGATTTGCTGTCGCTCTCCGGCCACAAGTTCTATGCGCCAAAGGGTGCCGGTGCGCTGTACATACGCGGGGGCACGCGCTTGCAACAGCTTCTTTATGGTGGCCACCACCAGCGAGGTTTCCGTCCCGGCACGCAAAACGTAGCGGGAATTGTCGGCCTGGGCAAAGCCGCGGAGCTTGCGAGGAAGTCGCTGTCCGAGGATGCAGCGCGCGTCGCCGCATTACGTGACCGCTTGGAGCGAGGTTTGCTTTCGCGCGTGGCGCATTCTCACGCGAATGGGGCCGGAGCCCCGCGCACTCCCAACACCACGAATATCACGTTCCCCGGGGTAGAAGGCGAAGCGCTCGTGATCGCGCTCGATCTGAAGGGGCTGGCGTGCTCGACAGGCGCCGCCTGTTCCTCGGGAGCTGTCGAGCCTTCGCATGTGCTGACCGCGATTGGCCTTTCACCTGATAAAGCGCGCGCGAGTTTGCGCTTTAGCCTGGGCCGCCATACGACAGCCGCTGAGATTGATTTCGCGTTGCAAGTTGTTCCGGCCGCCGTCGAGCAGCTTCGCGAGCTTTCGCCGACCTATCGCAAAGAGACCGCGGCGTGGTCGTAAGCCTGCACAGAACAGCCAAAAATGACTGTCCCACCGAAGATGTATCGCGCGCGCAAACGGTGGTTTTCCCGTAAAATGAATAGTGCATGAGCAGCGCAACCCAATTCGACACTTTACCCGCGAGCATCGAACTGCAGACCGGCTTGATTGCCGTCGCGATGAGCGGGGGCGTCGATTCCTCGACTGTCGCGGCCCTGCTGCAGCAGCAAGGGCATCCGATCATCGGCCTAACCATGCAACTCTGGAACCAGCGCCGCCTGCCGGAATTGCAGGGCGACGCGCCGGCGCAACACCGCTGCTGCTCGCTCGACGACGTCTACGACGCCAAGCGTGTGGCGCAGCACCTGAATTTTCCGCATTACGTCGTGAATTTCGAGCAGCAGTTTGAAGCGCGCGTGATTCGTCCCTTCGTGGATCAGTATCTCGCCGGGCGCACGCCCATCGCGTGTACCAACTGCAACACGGATGTAAAGTTTGAGCCCTTGTTGCGCATGGCCCGCCAGATAGGCGCGGAGCGGCTTGCAACAGGCCATTACGCGCGCATTCGCCGCAATCAGCAGACCGGCCGCTGGGAACTGTGGCGCGCTCGCGACGATAGCAAGGATCAGTCTTATTTCCTGTGGGGGCTCGCGCAAGACCAGCTTGCGCGCAGCGAATTTCCGCTCGGCGAATTGAGCAAGGATGAAGTTCGCGCAGCCGCACGCGCCGCGAACCTGCCGGTCGCGGACAAGCCCGAGAGCATGGAGCTGTGTTTCGTCCCCAACGGAAATTACGTCCAGTTCATTGAAGCGTATTCGCGGGAACGCGGCGCGGCTTTATCGAAGAATGAGGGTGAGATTGTCACCGAAGATGGCGTCGTGGTTGGACGCCACAGCGGCGTGCATAACTTCACCATCGGACAGCGCAAGGGGCTGGGATTCGCTGCCGGCAAGCCGCTCTATGTGGTGGCGATTGACCGCGAGAATAATCGCGTGGTCGTGGGAGATGATGAATCGTTGCGGACGTCCACTTGTGAGGTGCAAGAGGTTAACTGGATCTCGCACCAGGTTTCCGCTGAGCCGGTGCGCGCAACGGTGAAGATCCGCCACAAGCACGTCCCCGCCGAAGCCACGATTACGCCCTTGGATGAGACGCAGGCGCGCATTGTGTTTGACGCTCCGCAGCGCGCCATCACCTCCGGACAAGGCGCTGTCTTTTATGACGGGGAACGCGTTCTGGGTGGAGGCTGGATTCGCTAGAAAAAGAAACAGGCAGGCGCAGAACACACCTGCCCGATGAATTGCCAGAATCGAAATCCGCTAGATAAAAAGCTCTTCCTCTTGTTCCAGCGGCTCTTCCGGCCGCCGATGTGCGCGCCGCGAGCGCAGAAGATCAATCCCAACCTTGATTCCTTGCATTAGGGCGGAAACCTTCTGTACCGGCCGCCAAACGCTATGCGTGAACTTCGACCCCGCGTCTTCCATAGCTTCCATGGCACCGGTCAGAATGCGGTCTGCACGCACGAGTTGGCCCCGCAAGCGGTCCGACGCCTCGGTGAAGACACGGTCGACCTTCTGGGCCTGCGCGCGCGCCAGGTACACCACATGCGCGGCATCGGCAACCATTTCAGAAATTTTTGGCTGTGTATCTTCGAGGAAAATCTGAACTCGGCTGAGGATCGGGGTCAGGCGGGATTCCAAGTCGCCCGTGAAGCGCTCCAGCCGCTCGGACAGGCGCTTCATTTGAAAGAACATCGCCGTGAGCATCGCGGCCTGAATAACAATGGCGACGGACGCGACCACGATGAAGACTTGAAGCCAGGTGTCCATAGTTACTCCAAGTGCCCTATCCGGGCCGCCTTACTCGTAAGATGCACGTGCGACGCCTCCAGACACGAGGCGCAAAACCTCGTCGCGGCTCTGACCTAGACGCCTAGGATTTTGCCGACTCACGAAGGTATGCTTCGCGACCCGCTTCGACGGCCGACGAAATCGAATCCTTCTTGCGCACCGCTACATCCTTGCTGCGCTCGATCAGCTCGTCCGCCCGTTCGCGGAGTTCGCGTGCCTTGCGCTGCGCATAGTCGCGCCCTTCATCCGCTTTCTTGGAGAGCAGGTCGCGCGTCTCCTCGCCCGACTTTGGCGCGAACAAAATACCAACCAACGCTCCTACACCGAGGCCTACGAGGAAGTAAGTCACCTTGGATCCCACATTGTCGGCCATGGAAACCTCCTGCCGAGAACGTAGCATAGCCCTGTGCAGCGCGCAATACGAGCTAACCGCTATCGGCCGCTATCTCAGGTTACCTGCCGCAACCTCCGCATCCAGGTGCGTCAGAATCGCCTCCGCCACTTTGGGTGAAACGACACGGCTCAGCTTTTCTTTACCTGCGCGCCGCAAGTTTGCGATGCTGCCGAATTCGCGCAACAGCTTCTGAGTTGTGCGCGGCCCGACGCCGGGAATGTCGCTCAAGGCTGTCTTGGTCTGCCGCTTGCCCCTGCGCTGGCGATGAAAGCTGACAGCAAAGCGATGCGTCTCATCGCGAATCTGCTGAATCAGGTGCAGGACGGGCGAGTGACGCTCTAGGATGCACGGCTCCTCTTCCTGGCCGAGGATATACAAGATCTCTTCTTTCTTGGCGATGCTGGCCATCGGCTGGTTGATGATTTGCAGCGAATCCAAGGCTTGCGCGGCGGCGTGCAACTGGCCGATGCCGCCATCGATCAAAATCAGGCTGGGCATTGGCCGCTTTTCCTCGAGGGCGCGCCTGTATCGGCGAGTCACCGCTTCGTGCATGCTCGCGAAATCGTCGTTCTGCCTGAGCACGGGGAGGGGGTTGCCTGATGAAACGGAGGTGCCAGTCGCCTGACCTTGATCGCCGCGAATAATGAACTTGCGGTACTCCGATTTCTTCATCCGGCCGTCTTCCCAAACGACCATCGAAGCGACGGTGTCCGTGCCTTGCATGTGCGAAATGTCGAAGCTTTCAATCCGGCGAGGCTCTTCCAGCAGATTCAGGGCGTTCTGCACCGCTTCGCCGATCGCCTTCGACGTAGGCTTCAGTACCCGGAAGCGCTGCTCGAAAGAATGTTTCGCGTTGTTCTCGACGAGGTCCAGGAAAGCGCGTTTGCTTCCGCGCTGCGGCGTGAAGATTTCCACTTTGTGGCCGGCTTGCTCGGTCAGAGCCTCTTCCAGCAGCGCGCGGTCTTCGAAATCAATCGGCACGTGAATCGCTTTCGGCAGATATTCCGCGTCCAGATAGAACTGCTTGAGCAGCGACGGCACGAACTCGTGCGGGTCGAACTCTTCCAGCTCTTCCCAATAGAATTCGCGCCGGTCCACCACGCGGCCGCCACGCAAGTGAAACAGGTTGGCGGAAACCAGCGGCGGCTCGGCGTAATAAGCGAACACGTCGGTATCGTCGCCTTGCGCGGCAGCAATACGTTGGCGCTCTTCGATATCCTCCAGCGTGCGCAGCAAATCGCGATACGCTGCGGCTTGCTCAAAAAGCTCCTGTTCGGCGGCGGCAGCCATGCGCTCTTCCAGGCTTTTCATCAAATCGTGGCGGCGGCCCTCGAGGAACATTCGTGCGTCGCGCGCGGCCTCCGCGTACTGCTCGTCCGTGGTAAGCCCGTTCACGCACGGCCCTTGGCAGCGCTTGATGTAATACTGCAGGCAGGGCCGCGGATGATTGCGCGTCAAATCGACCGTGCAGCTTGGAACCAGGAAGCGCTTGTGAATGAAATGCAGGATGCGGCGCGCCAGTCCGGCCGGAAAATACGGTCCGAAATAAAGGGAGCCGTCCTTTTTGATGCGCCGGGTGAAATACACACGCGGGTATTTTTCAGCCGCCGTGAACTTGATGTAGGGATAGGTCTTGTCATCGCGCAGGAGGACATTAAATTTCGGGTGATACCGCTTGATGAGATTGTTTTCGAGCGCGAGAGCCTCGCGCTCGTTGTCAACGACAATGGTTTCGAGATCGGCGATTTCGCGAACCAGCGAACCGGTCTTTGCGTCCATCCAGCGCGATTCGAGAAAATACGAGCGCACGCGGCTGCGCAGCGACCCCGCTTTGCCCACGTATAGCACGGCACCTGCGGCATCCTTGAACAGGTACACCCCGGCCGTTTCCGGCAGCGCAGCAGCTTTCTCGCGAGGTTCCATAGAGATACAACTTCCATCATACTAGAGCGAATCCGACAGCGAGAGGACCACGAATTGAGTCTGAAGATGCAACGAAAAGCGCTACTTCATTGGATGCTGCTGGCCGCTGGAATCATTCTGTTTTTGGCCGGGCTGCCGCTCCGCGCTCAGGAGCCGGCGCCGGAATCTTCGTCTAAACCCGTCGATCCGCCTGCGCGGAAAAAATCGGACAAAAAGCAAAAGCCAGACTCCGCCACGCAAAATGCTCCGGACCAGCCTGCGTGGGACCCTTTGCGTGCCGAAAAAGATCTGGAAGTCGGCCAGTATTACATGCGGAAAGGCGATGTGGACGCGGCCATCGACCGCTTTCAAGATGCCACAACCGCCAAGCCCGGCTATGCAGTTCCCTTTCGTTATTTAGGTGAGGCTCAGGAGAAAAAGGGGCTGAAGAAACAGGCTATTGCATCCTATTCGCGATATCTCGAACTATATCCGCACGCCGAAGATGGCGATAAAATCCGCAAAAAAATCGACAAGCTGCGCAAAGAGACCGAGAAAAAGAAGAAGTATTAGCGCGCCAAACGGTCCAGCACTCGCCGCGCGCGCTCGAATTCCGCAAACCGCTTCTCTTCCTCGCGGAACTCGCGCGAATGCGACACCAGGCTGCACCCAGAGCGTCGCGTGGGATGCTTCACGTGCAGCATCTCGTGATACAGAACGTACTCCACCGCGAATTGCGGCACGCCGGGGCGATCCATGCGCCGGTTCAGCAGGATGTGATTGGGTCCGGGATCGTAGCAGCCGAACTGGCGCCGCCAGCTTCGGTTGCTCCAGCCAATGTGCGGGCGCTGCAGTTTGCCGTCAAAGTATCTGGCGTTCAGGCTCTCGAAAAGCTTCTCAAGATCAAAATGCCGCCCCAGCGGGCCCGCCGCACCCGGACGTATGCGCCGCCGGCGCATGTGATTGATGCGCTCGCGCGTGCGATCCGATCGCGCGTATTCCAAATATGGGCTCGTCAAGGACGCCGGAGCCCTGCGCCGGTACACCCGTGACAGCAACAAGGCTGCGGCACCCTCGAGCACGCTGAGGGGCGCTCGCCGCAACAAGTCCGAGAACCGCACCCACACCGTCTCTTCGCGGCGGCGGATGGTCAGGACCAAGCTGCTGTAAGGATAAAACTCAACGCGAAAGCGGGGTGGCCGCCCCTCGCATCCGAGGCGGGTGTAGACCCGCTGGCACAATGCCGCACCGCCGGGAACAATCGTGCTCCGATTAGCTGTGCGCTTGGCGATTCTGCGTTTCAATCCGGGGATGTTCTCCTGACTGCTGCTGTCGTCACGCAAACCGGAGTTAATTCTTCCTCCTCACTGGGGGCGGCGCAACGGCCTTTTTGGCCTTTTCGGCATCGTTCATCGCGTCGCGGGTACCTTCAATCGCATCGTCCAGGTTGTCCTTGTAGATGTCGATTTCCGTCCCATCCGTGGAAATCTTCTCCAGGATTGCCAGGAACTCCTTTGTCCGTCCGGCCATCAGATCAATTCCCGGCCGAATATTTTCCTGCTTCTGAATGCCGAGCTGCACGAGATCTGCCGCGTCGTCCACACACCCCACATATGCGTTCATCAGCGCATTCAGCATCTCGGGATGCTTGTTCGAAGAAGGATGCTGCAATTCGTACTGAAATTTCTTCAGGCGGTCGTCCGCAAACGTAATAAACAGCTTGATGCGTTCATTGGTGGTTTCCGCGTCCCGAATCTTGTCGGACTCGAGGGCGGACAGGTAGTCCTTTTGCGCCATGCCCGCCGGCGCGGCAAAGAGGCTCGCGATGATTGGCAACAGCGACAGACACAAGAGGCCGGTATATTTCATGGCGATACTCCTCGCCCGCCAGGACTCTTGGCAGGGGGCTTTTTCTCGCCGGGGTGGCGAGGGAACAATAACTCCAGCAGCTCGTCGTCGATGTTCGCAAGATCGCGCCGCACGATTTCCAGCGGCGGACGATACTCATCGGGCGCGACAACCAGCACCTCGTCGACTTCGCGAAGCGATTTATGCACGTGAATCTGCAACTGCTTGAATCCGCTGGTGTGGCGTTCCGCGTCCGGGTGGTCTTTCTTCAGCGCATCGACCGCCGCGCGCGCGTTGTCGCGATATTTTTCCATCACCAGGCCAATTGTTTTGTAGTCGTTGGCCTGCGACGCGCGCCTTGTCTCGTCCAACTGCGCGTCGCCCAATCTCTCCAGCAGCTTAGCTTTGTGAACCGAATTCGTTTCGCGATCAAAGCGCGCCTGCAGCGACTTCACGTCGTCCGTCGCGGCGCGGGCGATTGCTAGGGTCGCCACCGCACCCACAATGATCAGCAGGCTCGCCCCCCAGCGGCTCATGCTTATCTTTTCCCCTCCAGCATGTGCTTCAAGACTTTGCTTCGCTGCTGCGCCTGCCAGACCTGGTCGGATGCTTTTCCCTGTTCCAACGCCAAAAATTTATCATAGGCTTCCAGTGCCGGCTTGAATTGATGCAACTTATCGTAGCAGAGCGCGCGGATAAACCACGCGCCGGAACCGGGAGGTTCCGATTTTGCAACTACGTCCAACGTCGCAAGCGTCGCAGGACAATTCCCGGCGAGGTAGTACGTCGAGCTGAGATCCTTCCAGTACACCAGGTTGTTTTGGTCGAGTTGCAAGGCCGCTTTCAATTCTTTCTCTGCCGCTGCGAAATCGCGTTTCTGCAAATAAATACGGCCAAGGCCGCCAATCAGTTGCGCATCGCGCGGCGCCAAAGTGATGGCTTGTTGCAGCGTCGCCACCGCGTCGCTCAATTTATTTTGTGCGATCTGGATGTCTGCGCGCATCCGCAACGAGTCCAAGGACGGCGGCTTGCCGGCACCGGCCCGATCGAGCTCGGCAAGAGCAGCGTCGTACTCCTGCGCGGCTACCAGCAAATGGATCAGGCGAGCGCGCGCACCGGCATCATCGGGTACAACAGCCAGGTACTTTCGATATGTGTCCGCCGCTTCCGGTTTGTTTTGCGTCTCCAAGCTCCGCGCCAAGCCTTGCAGAGCCTCGGGTGTGTCGGGCCGAATCTCCAGCGCATGCCGGAATCGCCGCTCCGCTTCCCCAGGCTTGCCGCTGCGCAAATCGAGATCTCCAAGGTATTGATTTGCCGCGAAGTCGTTGGGATCGAGGTGCAAGACACTTTCAAAAGACTGTCCCGCCCCTTTCTTATCTCCGGAACGGTCCTGCGCAATGGCCAAGAGGGAGCGCGGGTGGCTTTGTGCGGGAAGCAATTCCACCGCTTTGCTCAGGGGTGCGACCGCCGCGGCGTATTCCTGCTTGTCCAAAAGTAGAATGCCGAGATTCAAATAAGCTTCCGGCATTTTCGGATCGAGGGCGATGGCGCGCTCGTATTCGGCTCGCGCTTCGTCGCTGCGCTTCAGCGCCGTGTACGCGTACCCCAGTTGAAAATGCGCGAATGCCAGGTCCGGCTTTTCCGCAATGAATTTCTGCAGCGGCGCTACCGCGGCCTCAAAGTTGTTGGCATCGATATCTTTTTGCGCTTCGTCGAGAAGATCGTTGAGCGGGTTCGCTACTTTCTGTTGCCGGGATTGTGTTTCCCGTTTCGCTTTTGCGTCAGCCTGCGTGAGCGGCGCAACACCCCTGCCGTAAGCGGGCGCAGCTTGTATTGCGAACGCGACGATCAGGAAAAAAGGCGCGGCTTGCGGCACGATGCCTGCCCGCGGTCGAAGATGCTTCATGGTTCGATGCCAGGAACGCCGGCTCCATTTGGCGTTGTAGCCGGATGGCCTGCTGACTTGGATGCGCCATTCCCAGCGCGTTTTGCCTGACCATTGGCGTTGAGCGTCCGTGATAAAAAGCGCCCGGTATGCGAGTGCTGATTGCGCGCGACCTGCTCCGGCGTGCCGGTGGCGATCACTTTGCCGCCCATGTCGCCGCCCTCCGGTCCCATGTCGATCAGCCAGTCCGCGGACTTGATCACATCGAGATTGTGCTCGATGACCAGCAGCGACGCCCCCGACTCGAGGAGTTTGCGAAATGCGGCCAGCAGCTTCGCAATGTCGTCAAAATGCAGGCCGGTCGTAGGCTCATCCAGAATGTAAAGAATGCCGAGATTGTCCACACGCGTCAGGTGCGACGCGAGTTTCAGACGCTGCGCTTCTCCGCCGGAAAGCGTCGTCGCCGATTGCCCAAGCCGCAAATAGCCGAGTCCAATTTCGTTCAGCACTTTCAGTTTCGACACGATTTTCGGGACGTTCCCGAAAAATACCAGTGCTTCACGCACGGTGAGCCCCAGAACTTCGTGAATATTCTTTCCGTGGTAGCGCACATCCAGCACGCTGCTCTTGAATCGCGTGCCCCGGCATTCTTCGCAGATCAGCTCCACATCCGCCAAGAACTGCATCTCCACGGTCACCGTGCCATCGCCCTGGCACGTCTCGCAGCGTCCGCCAGGGACATTGAACGAAAAGTGTCCGGCGGTGTAGCCCTTGCGCTTGGCATCCGGAGTCTCGGCAAACGTCTCGCGAATTGCATCGAACGCTTTCAGGTAGGTCGCCGGATTCGAACGCGGGGTGCGCCCAATTGGCGACTGATCGACAATCACCACGTCTGTGATCTGGTTGTCGCCCTCGAGCCTGTCGCAGAATTCTTTCACGCTTCCGCCGTTGCGCTTGGCGCCTAGCGCTCGATACAGCACGTCATGAACCAGCGTGGACTTGCCCGAGCCGCTCACGCCCGTGACCACCGTCAGCGTACCCAGCGGAATCATTAAGTCGACATTCTGCAAATTGTGCAGCGTGGCCCCATACAGCCGCAGAAATTTCCCGCTTGGGCGATGCCGGTTGTTCGGCACGGGAATGCGCAGTTCGCCATTCAGATAACGCCCAGTTAGCGATTTGGGCTCGCTCAGCATCGCGTCGTACGGACCGGCAAACAGCAACTTCCCGCCGAGTTCTCCAGCTCCCGGACCAAGATCAATCACATGGTCCGCGGCTTCAATCGTGTCGGGATCGTGCTCCACGACCAGAACCGTGTTGCCCAAGTCGCGTAGCGATTTCAGGATGTCAATCAGCCGCTGCGTGTCACGCGGATGCAAACCAATCGACGGCTCATCCAAAACATATAAAGCCCCGACCAGGTGCGAGCCTAAAGAAGTAGCAAGCTGAATTCGCTGCGATTCGCCGCCAGAAAGCGTCGAGGTCAGCCGGTCCAGCGAGAGATAATCCAGCCCGACCTCATCCAGAAATTGCAGCCGCGAGCGAACCTCTTCAAGAATCTTGTCCGCAATCGCGCTTTGCGCTTCCGTCAGCTCCAGTCCGGCAAAAAACGCCCGCGCCTCCTTCACCGTGAGCGCGCAAATCTCGGTAATCGACTTCCCTGCCACCCGCACCGCCCGCGCCTCCGCGCGCAGCCTCGTTCCACCGCAGTCTGGACACGTCGCGTAACCGCGATAACGGCTCAGGAAAACGCGCACGTGCAATTTGTACTTCTTGCGCTCCAGCCAATTGAAAAATCCCTTCACGCCATCAAAATCATTCTCCGGGTCGCCCTCGAGTATCAGCTTCCGCTGGTCCGCAGTTAGATGCCGCCACGCCACATTCGCGGGAATGTCCCGCGAGCGCGCCCACTTCTTCATCTCTTGAAACAAAGTCTTGTAACGAGGTTTGGTCCACGGCTCAACCGCGCCTTCATCCAGAGACTTGCTCGGATCAGGAACGACCAGATTCAAGTCGAAATCGATGGTGTTGCCGAAACCCTGGCAGCGCGGGCAAGCGCCATACGGATTGTTAAACGAAAACAGCCGCGGCTCCGGCTCCTGATACAGCGTGCCGTCATTCTTGCATTCGAATCGCTCGTTGAAGACCAACCGCTCCGCCGCATTTCCCGCCGCATCCCCGACAAATTCCAGAATCGCTTCCCCGCCCGCCTCGCGATAACAAATCTCAATCGAGTCCACCAGCCGCGCCCGCGATTCCGGGCTAACCGCCAGCCGGTCCACCACCACGTACACTGGCCGCGTGAAATCCACATCCAGCAGCGTTTCCGGAGAAGAAAACTCGTGCAGCCGGCCGCCCTGGTAAAGACGATTGAACCCGCGCTTCTGAATATCGCTCAGCGCATTGCGCAAAGCTTCTTGCGAAGGCGCTGCGGGCTTTTTCTTCGCGCCCCGCCGCGGAGCACCAACTGTCTGCGCCGGTGCGATTCGCAGTTCATACAGCACATAGAACCGCCGGCCAGGCGCAAGCGAAAGAACTTTGTTTGCGATTTCATCCGGATTGTTGCGGCGCACTTCCGCGCCGCACTTGATGCAAAACGTCTGCCCGCATCGCGCAAACAGCAGCCGCAGATAATCGTAAATCTCGGTCGCAGTCGCTACCGTCGAGCGCGGGTTGCGCGTCGAATTCTTCTGCCGAATCGCGACCGCTGGCGCGATCCCAGAAATCTCATCGACGTCGGGCTTCTCCATGCGCTCCAGAAATTGCCGGGCGTACGCCGACAGCGACTCCACATACCGCCGCTGCCCCTCGGCATAGATCGTGTCAAACGCCAGCGACGACTTGCCGGATCCGCTGACTCCCGTGACCACAGTAATCGCGTTGTGCGGCACTTCCAGGCTGATATTTTTCAGGTTGTGGACACGAGCGCCACGAATGGAAATAACGTCTTGGCTGGTGTTTACCGGGATGAGTTCGTTGGTCGCCACAGGGAAGCTCAGACAGCGCGTTCCGCACACGCTGCCCAAACTTCAAATTATACGGTGCCGGCGCAGACAGGGCAAACGAGTGTCTAGGGCTCTTCGATTAAACTGATTTGCCCGATGCCGCCCTCGACCTTCAGATGAATCGTCGCGGGAGTCTTGCCGTAAGCCTCGTTCGTGTATTCGTCGTCTTCGTGGCGAAATCCATGCGCACTGATCGAGCCGATGCCGCCGGAGGCTCGCACCACCACGCCAACTTTTCGCGGCAAACGGATTGTGACCTGCCCCACTCCGCCTTCCAGATTCGCGGTCAGATCACTCTTACGGTCGCCCGTGAGGTCCACATCCGCCTGGCCCGCGCCCATGCTCATCTCCAGCCGGGTCACAGGCAAGTCGCGAAGGCGCAGCCGCCCGCGTCCCGCGCCCATTTCAACTTTCAACTCCAGCGGCACCTCGTTGCTTAGTCGCAGATTCCACTCGTTGTGCGACTTTCCAAAATGTACGGTCGTATCGTCCTGCAAAATGTTCAGGTGGCCGACGCCTGCGTCCACGTTGTAATCAACGCGAGGCGTTCCATACGAATCGCTGTACTTGAAGTCCGCGTCGAGAAGGTGGCTCGCACCTCCGCTGATGGTGAATTCGCCGGCGCTGGTCTCAAGCGAAACGTTAACGGACTTCGCGCCTTGCCGATCCACGGTCTGGGAGTGCTGCTGCCAGTCGTCGGAAGAACGGCGATCGCGTGTAAAGGCGCGCCCATGCCAGAAAAGAACCACAAGCACCAGAACGAACGCCAGCGCGCCAAACGTCGCTCCCAGAGAAACGCCGCCCGACCGTGCCGTGCCGTCCGGATTTTGCTTCGCACGCGTCGCATCCCACATCTTTCCGAGGCCCACAAATACCAGAATCAAAGGCCAATACGTTCGCAGAATCGGCCATGGATCAAACGCCGGTCGCCAGTTGGCGTACAAAAACATGGCGCCAACCGTGATGAGCACAATCGGCAGCACAAGCGAAGTTCGACGCTGGGATCGACCGTCAGCCATGGCACACCTCTTCCTTCTTTACTACGCAGCGGCAACGAAAAAAGTTCAGCATTTGCAACCGGGGTCTGGCAAAGAGAGTATCCCCGAAATGCCCGCCGCCGCAACGCCACACGCCGGCACGCTATGCTACAGTCGCGAAGAGCTTGGGCAGGTGCAAGGAGCGCCGCGAATGGCTGCTTGGGACAGAGTGATTTGGGTGGTGCTGGATAGCGTAGGCATTGGCGAGTTGCCGGATGCCGCGGATTACGGCGATGTCGGACGCAACACTCTGGGCCACATTGCAGAATCGCGCCCGCTGCATATTCCAAACCTCGTGCGGCTAGGACTCGCAAACATCGCGCCGCTGAAGCATTTGCCGCCCGCGGCCACGCCTCTCAGCGCTTACGGCAAAGGTGCGACCCACTCTCCGGGGAAAGATACGACCACGGGACACTGGGAAATGGCCGGCGTGTGGCTCGGCCAGGCGTTTCCGGTTTACAAAAATGGGTTCCCTGCCGACCTGATCGCTGAATTTGAACGCTCGATCGAGCGCAAGACCATCGGCAATAAACCCGCTTCCGGCACGGAAATTATCAAGGAGCTGGGCGAAGAGCATGTGCGCACCGGCAAGCCAATCGTATATACCTCTGGTGATAGCGTTTTTCAGATTGCCGCACACGAAGACGTGATCCCAATCGCAGAGCTGTATCGCATGTGCGAAATCGCGCGGAAGTTGCTGGACGGTCCGCATCGCGTAGGACGCGTGATCGCGCGGCCGTTCGCAGGGCCCGCTGGTAATTTTGCGCGCACTTCGCGGCGGCATGATTACGCCGTCGATCCCCCGAAGCCCATGCTGTTGGACGTTCTGGCGGGGCGCGGCGTCCCGGTGTTTGGCGTTGGCAAAATCCACGACATCTACAATGGCCGTGGTGTCGCGGACTATGTCACCACCAAGAGCAACGCCGATGGCATGGAGAAATTGACTGCCGCCGTTCGCGAGCGCAAACAGGGACTCATCTTCTGCAACCTCGTCGATTTCGACATGCTCTACGGGCACCGCAAAGACGTAGAAGGCTTTGCCAAATCTTTGGAAGAATTCGACCGCTTGCTCAGCGGCTTCTTGCCCCAACTCAGCCGCACGGATCTGCTGATGATTACCGCGGACCACGGCTGCGATCCCGATCCACGCTGGCCCACCACCGACCATTCGCGCGAGCACGTCCCGATTTTGGCGTACTCGCCTGCATTGGAAGCGGGAGCGAACTTGGGCATACGCGAAACGCTTGCGGACATGGGGCAGACGATCGCGGAGAATTTCGGTGCCACGATTCTGCACGGAAAAAGCTTTCTCCGCGATGCCACGGAGGCCGCCGCCACGGGTAAACGCGTTAGTGGATGAAGAGCGGCGACGGACTTTTCAAACTTTTCCAGCTGTGTAATCCGCTTGCATAAGTCTTGGCAAAACACTTTGCCTGCAAGAGCCCCTGTTCTATCGGGCAGTTAACCCCTCTGTTCGTCCGCGCAGTTATCTCCGCCTACACAAAAGACCGAAAGACCGCATTGCACAACCATTTCTTTTCGAGAATGGATGCAACGACGGGGGATGACTTTCCCGCCCAAGAGAACTCCGATGAATGCTTTCCGCTTCCGCAGCAAATACAGCAGAGTATTTTTCTCGGCAACTTTGACCTTACCCGCAATGCTATTTTCAGAGACGGTTTGCCGCGGTCAAGCGGACTCGCAAACCGCGAGGAGCCACTATGTGGTGTCCGTGCAAGACCTGAAGATGGCAGGCAAAGGCCATGCGGCCTTCGATAAAGGCAGTCAACTCCTGGAGAAGGGCGACACTCTGGGCAGCATCGCATACCTCGAACAGGCCATCGCGGAATATCCCGAGCACTACAAAGCCTACTATGACCTCGGCGTGGCGCATTTCCGTTTAGCGCAGCAAACCGAAGCAGAGCAAGCGTTTCAGAAAGCGATTGACCTCACCAAGGGCAATTTCGCGCCACCGCAGTTCGGCTTGAGCGCAATCCTTTGCCAAAGGGCAGAATTTTCGCAGGCGGTAACGCTTCTACAGCGTGCTCTAGAGCTTGAACCGGGCTCGGCGATAGGCAAATACTATTTGGGTTGGGCGCAATATGGATTGAGTCGCTTGACTGAGGCAGAACAAACCCTGGAGCAAGCCCTGCTGCGCAATCCGAATCTAGCCGAAGCATATTTGCTGTTGACCAGGGTCCACATGCGCCAAAAGAATCTGCCGGGAGCCCTCAAAGACGTGGAAACTTATCTGAAGATTAACCCGCGCAACGAACAAGCAAGAACTTTGGCGCAGGAAATCAAGCGCGAGATGGCGCAAACCACCACGGTAATCGCCACGGCTCAGCCCTAACTGACTAAATATTTTGGCCTTAGAAGTGCGGCGGTGGTCCCGCCCCTTTCGATACCGTAACGCGCCGACAAAGCTTCGGCGTCTTTCCGCCAGAAGACTAGTTTCCAGCCGCGTTGGCGTTGGCACCGCCGGGCGCGTAATACCCGTTGCGGGTGCGTGCTTGCAGTTTGCCGCGGCCGCGTGGCGGGATCACGTCCACCTGGACGGCGCGGAACGTGCCATCACGCTTCGCATTCGTGGGATAGTATGCCAGCGTGTACTGATTCCGGATATCATGCGCAACTTGCTCGCAAATGTTGTGCACATCCTCGACGTTCTCCGGAAAGTAAGCCAGACCCCCTGAAGCTTTGGAGATTTCTTCCAGAGCACGCTTCGCGCGCTTCGCGCTCTTTTTGCTCTCTTCGCTTAGCAAACCGATCGTATAGATGACCGTATCCGTCTTCTGAATCTCGCGAACCGTTTTCTCCAGCGAGCTGTGGCTGGTGTTGTCCTCGCCATCGGTGACGATCAAAAGCACTTTCTTGTCTTTCTTGCCCTTCTTGGCGTGATCCAGCGAGCCGATGATCGCGTCGTACAGCGCCGTGCTGCCCCGCGAATCAATGCGCTCCAGCGCTTCCTTCAGCTCGGGAATACTATTCGTGAAATCCTTATCCAGGTCGAGATAGAAATCGTCGTTAAAGTTGACGACGAACGCCTCGTCTTGCGGGTTGCTGGCTTCCACCAGCGTAAGAGCCGCCTGGTTCACCCGCGGACGCTTGTCGCGCATGCTGCCGCTGTTGTCGATCACCAAGCCCATGCTGACCGGCACATCTTCGCGTTTGAAAACCGAGAGCTTCTGTTCAACCTTATCTTCGAATACGCGGAAATTATCCTGCTTCAGTCCATCCGCAAACCGTCCGCGATCGTCCATCACCGTCGTATGCAGCACGACCAGATTGACGTCCACGCGAATCTTGGAATCTTGACCGGAAGTAGATTGGCCCGGGGGAGGTGGAGGTGCGCCAGGTACAGACGGAATCTGTGCCAGTGCTATCCCTACTCCGAAAAGAGCGGCAAACGAAACCAGCAAGGCCAGAAAGCCCCGCCGTGAGGACGCAGAGACGAGATCAGTGGCTTGGAGCGTAGTAGCCCGTCTTCGAGTACACGTTGAGGGGAGGAAGCCCCTTGGGCGCACGGAGCTTGATCTTGATCTTTCTCCAGCGCGCGTCATGCGCCTTATTGCTTGGCCGATATCCCAGGACATATTGATTTCGCAGCTCCATGCCGATTTTTGATGCGATGTCCGGCAGCTCGTTCAGGTTCTCGACGGAAAATACGCGGCCACCCGTCATTTCGGTGACCTCGCCTAACAACGACGGCCCGTTGAGTTCCTCCGGCGTCCGGTTACGATACCCAAGCGGGTCAAAGATGCCGATGGCATAGAGCTGGGTGTCAGCTTCCTTTACCAGTCGCTTGATATCGCTTTCATTGTACCTGCTATGATTATCCCCTCCATCCGACAGGATGAGCAAGGCGCGTTTGCCGTTCTTGGCACCCCTCATCTGGCTCAGACCCAGGTAGATCGCATCCAGCAACGCCGTCCGGCCTTTGGGAGCGGTCAGCATCATGCGGCTCTGCAGGTCTTCGATGCTATTCGTAAAGGCGCTCGTCAGCTCGGCGCGCTCGTTGAAGCTGACCAGGAAAAACTCATCCTGCGGGTTCGCCGTCTTAAAAAATTGCAGCGCGGCTTCGCGCGCTTTTCCAATCTTGTTGGCCATGCTGCCGCTGAAATCAAAAATCACGCCGATGGAGATAGGCACATCCTCGGAGGAAAACGTTACGACTTCCTGTTCGATATTGTCTTCGTAGACGCGGAAATTATCTGGATCGAGCCCCGTGACCAGGCGATTGTAGGGGTCAGTTACCGTAACATTGATCAGCGCGAGGTCCACATCCATGTGCAGCCCGGTCAAGGGTTTAACGACAAAACCCGCCGTATCTTTTCTTACGTCCTCTTTGGGCTTCGCCGTATCATTGGCTTTAGCTACTTCTTTGAGGGGTTTAGCTTCTTCCTTGGGCTTTTCATCGCCTTGGCCCGTGGGATTTTCATCGGGACCCGAAGGGCTTTGCGCTGCCGCGGGAATCGACGCGCTCAGAAGCAATGTTAGGCAGACAGACAGGACGATAACGAACCAACTCAGAGGACGGAACAACTGTACATCGCGGTTCACGGCTCCCTCACTTGACCCGGACCTGCCGGACCGGCCGCGCGGTAGGACTGAAGTGAATTCTATCACCGGCAATATACAAGACAAGAACAATTGCTTAATGCTTCCCAGAAATTTTGTCAATCTTTTGTCAAAACGTCGCGGTCACATCAGTACGTCATGTGCACGTCGTGTTCCATGCGCAATTTGACTCTCAGGCCCGGCGGTTTGATGACTTGCCAACACCCGGAAGTTGCAGTAAAAGTCGCGGAAGAACACTGTAGGAAGGCAACCATGACTCCTCCAAGGGTAGTGGTAGTGATCCCAGCGCGCTATGGCTCGACCCGGCTCCCCGGGAAGCCTCTCGTCTCGCTCGTCGGAAAGCCTATGATTCAGCGCGTCTACGAACGTGCCAGGCTGGCACAACGCGTGAACCGGGTGATCGTAGCCACCGACGATGACCGCATCGTCAAGGCCGTGGAGGAGTTCGACGGCGAAGCCCGCATGACCCGGCACGACCACCGGACCGGCACGGAACGGGTAGCCGAAGTGGCTGCCCATGAGACGGGCGACATCTACGTGAACGTACAAGGTGACGAGCCGCTCCTGGACCCAGCGGCCGTGGATGCGGCAGTGTCGGCTTTACTCGAAGAGCCACAGGCCGCGATTGCCACCGTGGCCACCCCCATCAGGACTCCCGCCGACATCATGGATCCCAATGTCTGCAAGGTAGTGCTGGACTTCGACGAAAACGCGCTCTACTTCTCGCGAGCGCCCATCCCCTGGGTGCGGGATACCGGCGGCCATGTCCAGGCCCGCCACCTCAAGCACCTGGGCCTGTACGTCTTTCGTCGCGATGCCCTGCTTGAGTACCCAACCCTACCGCAAGGCGAGTTGGAACGGATTGAGCAGCTCGAGCAGCTACGTTGGCTCGAGAACGGCTGGAAGATTCGCGTCGCCGAAGTCGCGCACGACGCCATCAGCGTGGACGTGCCCGAGGACGTCGCCCGCGTCGAGAAGCTTTTGGCCGGAAAGTGACGCTCCGCCGTGCTTGGCAGTACCCGCCTTAGCGGGGCGGGTACTGCCGCAGGAACGGATTTCGCCTTAGACACCGACCCAATAGCAATCAACCCTTTCCTTTAAGGCTGAAAAGACACGCTACCCGCGATGGTGTGTGTGTCGTCGGCGTCCACTAGGAGTATCAGGTCCGGGTTGGCGATATATGCCTTGAAATGGTACGTCGTTTGGGGTGAACCACCAGTCGTAACCGTGTAGTCATTGCTCCCCGTCCCGTTGCCGTTCAGCGTCAATGTACCCGAAAGCGCCTGATTCAAGAACGCGGGGCTGTGCTGGGTGGAGGAGCCTAGTTCCACGAAGTCGATCGCCCCCGAAATCGCGCCGGCGCTCGACAACGAGTGCTGCCCGACGAAGTCTTCCTCGAATACGAGATTCGCCGTTGAACCCAGGTTGATCCCGCTCCAATTGAAAACGAAGTTCCCTGCCAAGCCGGCCCCCGAAAATGGGCCAGTCTGCGCGAACATCGTGCCATCGCCGATGATTCCGTTGCTGGTGTCCTGGATAAATGCCTGCGTCGGCGAGATCAGATAGAAAACGAACGAGAAAGTTCCAAGGTTGGGATTGCTGGAAGCGGTAAAAGTCATTGTCCCCCGCCCGCTGCCGGCATTGACCGTATCGATGTCATAAATGGCGTTGCTGATTGTGGTCGAACTGCTGATCGCTTTATGCGTGCCGGCATCATTGTCGTCCAGCACGATGGCGCCGAGATTTCCTGCGCCATCCGCTGTTAACGCAGCCGCCCGAGCAACAGGCCCGGCAGTCCCAAGAACCGATCCCCCTCCGATCAGAAAAGTGAAATCACCCTTGAATCCCGAGTTCTGGAGGGCAATCGTCGAGCTTTGCTGCAACGCGTCGCCAAACGTCGCAAACCGGCCGTCATCCTCCATCAACTTAAAGTGGCTTCCATCCACGATGTAAAAAATGAACGAAAGACTCCCGAACTTGATCGTCCCGCGCCCGAAACTGGCGCCGTTTGCCGGATCCATCTGATACGTGCCACCCGCCGGAATCACCTGAGCGCTTAAGAACTGTCCCGCGTCGTTCGAGTCGAACAACCCACCCTGAATGCTTCCTGCACCATTCGTGTTGATCTGGCCGACAACCGATGTCGGCCCACCCGCCGCCGTCGTGGTGCCCGTTATTGTCCCGGATATATCGAACGCATACGGCCCGGCAATAGCCGTTTGCGTAAACGCAGCCGGCGTTTGCCGCGTGAACGAGCCGCTCGACGTCGCGTTGAGGTCGATCTGAATCATCACCCCTGCGTTCCCGGAATTCAGCGCGATGCTCAGTTGCAAGCCGCCCGTTGCGCTGAGCAGTGTCAGCGTCCCTCTTCCATTCGCCTGAATCGAGTAGGTCCCGCTGGTGAACTGTACCAATTGCGGAAGACTGCCCGCATCCGTCACATCTTCCAATGCGGCCGTGATGTTGCCATTCCCATCCGCCGTGAAGCTGCCCACGCGAGCGATGAACGCGCCGAAATTTACTCCCCCGTCCTCACCGCTCATCGAAAACGCGTACGTGCCCTTCAAGTCCGCGTTGGAGAAACCTCCTGTCACGGGCGGTGGAACACTCGGGGCGTTGTTGCTGCTGCATGCCGTCGCGAAGAGAGCCGCGACCACGGCCAGAACCACCGCTAGCGGCTTCACAGGACACCTGCTTCGGACTTGCCCGCTTTACTTGCGGGCCGCAGCGGGAAGCCGCGCGTACTCCGCAGCGCCAAGGTCTGGCTCCCCTTCTGAATAATGCGCGCGAAAAATTGATTGCCTGTGCCATAGGCAACGTTCTCGCCGATAACACGAACGCTGTCACCCGCGGCAAGGCTGAAATGATTCGCCGTCAGCAACCTCGCGTTCCCGAGGTGTGCGTCAACCGGCCCGGAAGCGGTCTGGATCACTACGTGCGGGCCGAGTGGAGGAGTCGAGGAATTCTCCGTGAAACTAACCACCGTGCCCTGCAGAGAAACCTCTCGGCTCACTTCGTAAGCGCGCATTTGCTGTGCAGCGCTTTGCGTCTTCTGCTGTGCGGCTGCGCTTGCGGACAATAAGAGAGCCCCGCAAAGCCATACTGACAAACTGTTCCAGCGAATCGGTTCGTTCATTTGCCTTCCCCGGGAAGAATCGCGAATGCAGCTCTCGAATACACACGTGTGGGCCGCATTTCGGTATCGTGCTCTTTACTTTCTCTTGCTTACTTGGATGGGCGCCGCGCCCTTTGCGTTTACGACGGAGCGCGCGAGCGTTTCCTAAACGTAAACATCTGCGGACGAAACGACAACCCTTCGATCACCCGTGCATAGGAACACCGGCCCGGGGGAAAAGTTTCTCGTTGGGTGCCTTTTCAAGTTGCGGACCTGCCCGAACATTATTGTGTGATCCAGGCAAGCTCGGCGGAAGGCCCGAAAATTCGCTTCGGCAGATTCAGGAATGCGATTTGACAGTTTTCGGCATTCCGAACATAATTGATTGTACGTCACTCCTGCGGAGGGCTAACAAGCCCGCGACTTTGTGAAGTGCGGGCTATCAAGGATGGCGCCAAAATATATTTTTGTTACCGGCGGAGTTGTTTCCTCACTGGGAAAAGGCGTAGCGGCCTCCTCAATCGGTTGTCTCCTCGAAAGTCGCGGTTTCAAAGTCACCCTTCAGAAGTGCGATCCGTACCTTAACGTCGATCCCGGCACGATGAGTCCGTTCCAACACGGCGAGGTCTTCGTCACCGAAGACGGCGCCGAGACCGACCTCGACCTCGGCCACTACGAGCGCTTCACGCACGCCAAGCTCTCCCGCGACAACAACTGGACCACCGGCCGCATCTACGAAACCATTCTCACCAAAGAGCGCCGCGGCGACTACCTTGGGAAGACCGTTCAGGTCATTCCTCACGTTACCGACGAAATCAAAGCCACCATCAAGAAAGTCTCCGAAGGCGTCGACGTCGTCATCGTCGAAATCGGCGGCACCGTTGGCGATATCGAATCGCTTCCCTTTCTCGAAGCCATCCGCCAAATGCGCCTCGAACTTGGCGCGGAGAACACGCTTTTCGTTCACGTCACGCTGGTTCCCTTCATCGCCGCGGCCGGCGAGCTGAAAACCAAGCCCACCCAACACAGCGTTAAAGAAATGCTCGGCATCGGCATTCAGCCGGACATACTGCTATGCCGCAGCGATCGCCACATCCCGAGCGACCTCAAGAAAAAAATCGCCCTGTTCTGCAACGTAGCTGAGTCCTGCGTCATTTCCATGGAAGACGTCGACACCATCTACGCCGTGCCCGTCGAACTAGCCCGCGAAGGCCTCGATGCACAGATCTTGCGCCTGCTCAGACTAGAGCACCATCCGCAGGATCTGACACGCTGGGAAGACCTCGTGTATCGCATGCATCATCCCGCAGGCGAAGTACGCATAGCGGTCGTCGGAAAGTACGTGCAGCTTGAGGACGCCTACAAAAGCCTCCGCGAAGCCCTGCTGCACGGCGGCTTGGCGCATCATCACAAGACCGTTCTTGAGTGGATCGAGGCCGAAGAAATCGATTCCCCCGAAACAGCCGCGGCCCGTCTGCGCGGCTACGACGGCATCCTCGTCCCGGGCGGCTTCGGCAAGCGCGGCATTCAAGGGATGGTCCACACCATCCGCTACGCCCGCGAACACAAAGTTCCCTTCTTCGGTATC
>Ga0137415_10000569_pt1 | contig 35849 bp, 35 predicted proteins | sample CZODoug3_1_1_16f_FD_183082 | JGI IMG/M metagenome (GOLD analysis project Ga0137415, IMG submission 183082) | Vadose zone soil fungal communities from Angelo Coast Range Reserve, California, USA - CZODoug3_1_1_16fungal (Hybrid Assembly) | ecosystem: Environmental > Terrestrial > Soil > Vadose...
CGCGTCGTCACGTCCACTCAGGAGATGATGCAGGGCTTCCTTGACGGGTACTGCGACGGCGACGGCGAAGAGGAGCGACGCGGCACCCGACGGCTCTTCAGCTCGAATCTGAGCTTCCTACAGGAGCTTGGGGAATACCTTGAAGCGCGAGTGGGAGTTCATGGAGGCGAGGTCAGTAGGATTTACGTGTCTAGTCGTTGGCACCAACCAGGTTGGCGTGGCAAGCACGGGTTCCGACAGGAAACCGAGTTCTACGTACCGGCAGACAGCACCTATGCGAAGGTCATTGCGGTGAGGCGGCTCCCGCCAGCCAAGAAACCCTATGCGGTATATAGCTTCAAGTGCGAGCCGCACCCGTCATTCCTCATTGCCGGACATCTCAGCCATAATTGTGAGCATCACCTGATCCCATTTTTTGGCAAGGCCCACGTCGCGTACATGCCGCACCAAAGGATCGTCGGGCTCTCGAAGATCCCGCGGCTCGTCGAGATGTTTAGTCGCCGGCTCCAGGTCCAGGAGCGGCTCACGACCCAGATCGCGAACACGCTGAACGAGGTGCTGCAGCCGCGCGGGGTGGCGGTCGTGATGGAAGCGATCCATCTCTGCATGCTGATGCGCGGGGTGGAGAAACAGAACTCGAAGGCGGTCACGTCGGCGATGCTCGGCGCCTTCCGCGACCGGCCCGAGACGCGAGCGGAGTTCATGGAGCTGATCAAGTCGGGGCGGGGGCTCCAGCTGTGACGGACGCGCGGCGGGCGCTCGAGGGGCGGGTCGCGCTCGTCACGGGCGCCGGCCGCGGGCTCGGGCGGGCGGTCGCTCTTGCGCTGGCGGCCGAGGGAGCGGCGGTCGCGCTGGCCGCGCGCTCGGAGGCGGAGCTCGCCGCCACCGCCGCCGAGATCGACCGGAGCGGCGGGCGGGCGCGAGCCGTGCCCACGGACGTCACCTCCGAGGGCGCGGTCGAGACCCTCGTCCGGGAGACGCTGGGGGCGTTCGCACGCGTCGACGTCCTGGTGACGGCGGCGGGCATGGCCGTGTTCGGGCCCGTCACCGACGGCAAGACCGCGGACTGGGACGCGATGCTCGCCGTCAACCTGCGCGGGGTCATGCTGACCTGCCGCGCCGTCGTGCCGGTGATGGTGCGGCAGGGATCGGGCACGATCATCAACGTCGCGTCGATCGCGGCGACGCGGGCGATCCCGGGCGCGGCCGCCTACGGCGCGAGCAAGGCGGGCGTCGTCGCCTGGAGCCGCGGGCTCGCCGAGGAGCTGCGGGGCGCCGGGGTCCGGGTCGGCGTCCTCCTGCCCGGCGCCATCGACACACCCCTCTGGAATTCGACCGCCAGCGCCCCCGACCGGGCCAAGATGCTCCGGCCCGAGCAGGTCGCGGCCGCGGTCGTGCTGATGGCGACCTTGCCCGCGGGCGCCGCGCTCGAGGAGCTGACCCTCCTGCCCGCGGGGGGTATACTGTGATAGAGTGCAGTCGACGGGGGTGTTGACCCCGGAAGGGTGACAGGAGGTTCGCGCATGATTACGCTGACCCAAACGGCCGCCAAGAAGGTTTCCGACCTGCGCCTCGAGGAGGGCAAGCCCGAGTCGGGCCTGCGCGTCCGCGTGGTCGGCGGCGGATGCTCGGGGATGTCGTACGAGCTCGGGTGGGAGGACGAGGCAGGAGCGGGCGACAGCATCATCGAGAGCCACGGCGTGAAGCTGTACGTCGATCAGCACAGCGCGCCGTACCTCACGGGCAGCGAAATCGACTTCGTCGAGACCGACATGATGGGCGCCGGCTTCGCGGTCAAGAATCCGAACGTGAAGTCAAGCTGCGGCTGCGGCCAGTCCCACCAGTTCTAGGCGGTGCGCGTGGCGGTCCGCTTCTTCGCCCGCTACCGGGAAGCGACGGGCCGGGAGCGGCTCGAGCTCGAGCTCCCCGACGGCGGTACCGTGGAGGCGGCGTGGGCGGCGGTGGTGGGCCGCCATCCCGAGCTCGCCCGGTACCGTCCCTTCACGCTCTTCGCCATCGGCAACGACTACGTCGACCCCGACCAGACGCTCCGTCCCGGCGACGAGCTGTGTGTCTTTCCCCCCGTCAGCGGAGGCGGCGGCTAGTGGAGACGGGCGACCTCTTCCGGATCGTCGAAGAGCCCCTCTCGCCCGACGCCATCGCCGGGGCCGTGGGCAAGCCCGCCGCCGGCGGCATCGTCATCTTCTCGGGCGTCGTGCGCAACGAGAAGGACGGGCGTCCGGTCAAGTACCTCGAGTATGAGGCCCACGCCCCGATGGCCGAAGCCAAGATGTGCGAGATCGGCGTCGAGGTGCGCCGTCGATGGCCGAGCGTCAAGGCGGTGGCGATCCTGCACCGGATCGGACGGCTCGAGATCGGCGAGTCGAGCGTCCTCATCGCCGTCTCCGCCGCCCACCGCCGGGAGGCCTTCGAGGCCTGCCACTACGCGATCGACACGCTGAAGCAGACGGTGCCGGTGTGGAAGAAAGAGCACTTCGAGGACGGGGAGGTCTGGGTGGGCCTGCAGGGCGGGTAGCCGGGTGATCGCCGGAGTCCGCGAGACGATTCGCCGCCACGCGATGCTCGCTGGCGGCGAAGCTGTCTTGGTGGCAGTCTCGGGCGGCCCGGACTCCGTCGCGCTGCTCTGGGCGCTCGAGGCGCTCGCGGACGAGTTTCGGCTCCGGCTCTCGGTCGTCCACGTGGACCACGGCCTCCGGCCCGACTCGGCCAACGACGCGGCCTTCGTCGAGGCTCTCTCGAGAAGCCGCGGCCTGCCGGTCGCGGTGGAGGCAATCGCGGTCGCGCCCGGCGGCTCGCTCGAAGCTCGCGCCCGCGAGGCGCGGTACGCGGCGCTCTTGCGGCACGCCACGCGCCTTGGCGCCGACCGCGTCGCCCTCGGCCACACCGCCGACGACCAGGCGGAGACGGTGCTGATGCGCCTGCTCGAGGGCGCCGGGCCGCGCGGCCTGGCGGGGATCCCGCCCCTGCGCGGGATCTTCATCCGGCCGCTCATCGAGACGCGGCGGTCCGAAATCCTCGGGGCGCTGACCGCCGCCGGCCTCGCGTGGCGCGAGGACCCGTCGAACCGCGACCTCAAGTTCCTCCGCAACCGGATCCGGCACGAGCTCCTACCGTTCCTGGCCGCCACGTACAACCCCGCGATCGTGACCGCGCTCAACCGTGCGGCCGCACTGACGCGCGGCCTGCTGGGGGAGCTTGCGGCCTCGGCGGCGCGCGAGCTCGCGGCGGGCGCCGTCGGGGGCCAGGACGAGGTCGTGCTCGCGCGATCGCGACTGGCCGCGCTCCCCGGCGAGGTCGCGGTCGAGGTCCTCCGGCTCACCGCCGAGCGGCTCGGAGGGGCGGCACCGCTCCGCAGCTGGGCGCACCAGGGGCTCCGGCGTGTCCTCGGCGATCCCCCGCCCCGTCGTCCTCTGCGCGTCGGCCCCCTCACGGTCGAGGTGAGCGGCGACTACGTGCGCGTGGCCCGCGGGCCGCGCCCGCGGCTCGTCCCGCGACCTCTCGCCGTCCCCGGACTCACGCCGCTCCCCGAGCTCGGGCGAGGGCTCGCGGCGCGCGTCTTCGAGCGTCCGCCCGATTACCCGGCGCCGCGCGAGCCGGATCGTGTCGCGTTCGACGCGGACCGACTCGGGCAGCCGCTCGGAGTGCGCGGCCGCCGAGCCGGCGACCGCTTCGTGCCCTTTGGCGCCCCGGGCCCGCGGCGGCTCAAGTCCTTCCTGATCGACCTGGGCATCCCGCGCTGGGAGCGTCCGAGCCTTCCGCTGGTCCTCGCCGGCGGCGAGATCGTCTGGGTGGTCGGCGTGCGCCGCGCCGCCGTCGCGCCCGTCACGGCCGCGACCCGCCGGGTGCTCGAGATCGCGGCCATCCCTCTGGCGGAAGACGGGACCCGCGGGGTAACATCGGGGCCCGGAGGCCCGCCATGATCCTCGTCCTGCTGGCCCTGTTCCTCGTCGCGCCCGCGCCCGCCCAGACGCACGACCCCACGGGTATCCTCCGCGCGATGGAGGACGCCTTCGCGTCAGTCGCGGACCACGCGATGCCCGCGGTCGTCAACGTCACCACCACGCCGCGCAAGACGCCGACCGCCGGTGGCTCCGGCCACGAGCCGTCGGAGCGCTTCCGCGAGTTCTTCGGCCCCGAGTTCTACGACCGCTTCTTCAAGCGGGCGCCGCGCGAGGAAGCGCGCGCGTCCGGCTCCGGCGTCATCGTGGATCCGACCGGTTACATCCTGACGAACAACCACGTCATCGAGGGCGCCGCCGAGATCAGCGTCCGGTTGTCGGACGCCCGGAAGTTCACGGCACGACTCGTCGGCCACGATCCCAAGACGGATCTGGCCGTGCTCAAGATCGAGGCCGCGGCCCCGCTCCCGGCCGCCGAGCTCGGCGACTCCGATCACCTCCGCGTCGGACAGTGGGCGATCGCGATCGGCAACCCGTTCGGTCTCGACCGCACGGTGACGGTCGGAATCGTCTCCGCCACCGCCCGCACGCGCGTGGGCGTGGCGACCTACGAGAGCTTCATCCAGACCGACGCGTCGATCAATCCCGGGAACTCGGGCGGCCCCCTCCTAAACCTCGACGGCCAGGTGATCGGCATCAACACGGCGATCGTGGCGAGCGGGCAGGGCATCGGGTTCTCGATCCCGGTCAACATGGCCAAGGAGGTCATGCAACAGCTGATCACGCGGGGTCACGTCGTGCGGGGCTGGCTCGGCATCGTGATTCAGGACGTGACCGACGACCTCGCGACGAGCTTCGGGGTGACCGCCCGCGAGGGCGTGCTCGTGACCGACGTCATGAAGGCCGGCCCCGCCGAGACCGCGGGGCTGCGCCCTGGCGACGTCATCACCGAGCTCGCCGATGGCAAGATCACGGAGGTCCCGGATCTCCAGAAGCGCGTGGCGGCCCACGCCCCGGGCGAGTCCGTCACGCTCACGGTGGTCAGGGACCGGAAGCCGATGGCCGTGCGCATCACGCTCGGCGAGATGCCGTCGGAGGAGGCGCTCGTCGTCGCGATCGGCGCCGAATCGAGCTGGGGGCTGAGCGTGGAGGCGGTCGGGCCCGCGCTGGCGGGCCGGCTCGACATTGCGCGCGGCGTCGTCGTCACCGAGGTCGTCCCCGAGGGGCCCGCCGCCAAGGCGGGCCTGCGCGCGGGCGACGTCGTCCTGAACGTGAACCGGGAGGAGGTCGCCGACGTCGCGTCCTTCCGCCAGCTGCTGGCCGTGGTCAAGCCGGGTGAGAGCGTGCGGCTCTATGTTCACCGCACGACCGAGGGCGGTGTCAAGGAGTACCTCGTGCTCGAGAAGCCCGCCCCGTGATCGGCGGCCTCGTCGAGGCGCCGCCGCGGCGCGGGACGGTGCTGGTCGTCGACGACGAGGAGGGCGTCCGCGCGTCCTTCCGTGTCCTTCTCAAGGACGAGTTCACCGTGCTCGAGGCGGAGGACGGCGAGCAGGCGCTCGAGGTCCTGCGCCGGCACGAGGTCGACGTGGTGATGCTCGACCAGCGGATGCCGGGCGAGCCCGGCATCGACGTGCTGAGCCGCATCAAGGCGCTCGACCCGTCGGTCGTGGTCGTGCTCGCCACCGCCGTCCACGAGGTCCGCACCGCCGTCGAGGCCATCAAGCGCGGCGCCTACGACTACATCACCAAGCCCTTCGACGTCGAGGACATCGAGCTGCTGGTTCGCCGGGCCCTCGACAAGCGCGCCCTCGAGCGCGAGGTGCTCTACCTCCGGTCGACGCTGCCGCGGGGCGTCGACGCGATGGTTGGCCGCAACGTGGAGATGGCGCGGATCTATCAGCTCATCGCGCAGATCGCGCCGACGTCGGCCACCGTCCTGGTGACGGGCGAGAGCGGCACCGGCAAGGAGCTCGTCGCGCGGGCCATCCACGAGAAGAGCCCCCGAGCCCGGCGGCCGTTCGTCGCCGTCAACGTCGCCGCCCTTCCGGAGACGCTCGTGGAGAGCGAGCTGTTCGGCCACGAGAAGGGCGCCTTCACCGGTGCGTTCGCCCAGAAGCCCGGCAGGTTCGAGCTCGCGCACGGCGGCACGCTCTTCCTGGACGAGATCGGCTGCCTCCGCCTCGACCTGCAGACCAAGATCCTCCGCGCCCTCCAGGAGCGCGAGATCGAGCGCGTCGGCGGCTGCCGGACGGTGCGGGTGGACGTGCGCGTGGTCGCCGCCACCAACGTCAACCTCCGGCAGGCCGTGCGCGAGCGCAGGTTCCGCGAGGACCTCTACTATCGGCTCAACGTCGTGCCCATCGCGGTGCCTCCCCTCCGCGAGCGGCGTGACGACATTCCTCTCCTGGTCGACCACTTCCTCGCCAAGTACGCGCGCGAGTTCAACCGCGACGTGCACGGTGTCTCGGCCGACGCGCTCGAGGTCCTTGTGCGCTACGACTGGCCGGGCAACGTCCGCGAGATGGAGAACATCATCCAGCGGTCGGTCGTGCTCGCCGGGGGCTCCGTGCTCCAGCTCCAGGACCTGCCGCTCGACCTCGCTCTCCCGGAGACGGGCGCGTGGTACGGCGAGGACACCGGGCTGCCCCTGCGCGTGGCGCGCGAGCAGTTCGAGCGGCAGTACGTGCTCAGGGTGCTCGAGCGGGTCGGGTGGAACCAGAGCCGGGCCGCCCGCGTGCTTGGCCTGCACCGCAACACCCTGCTGGTCAAGCTGCTCGGCTGGGGCATCCGGCGCCCGCCGGGCGAGGACGAGCGCGCCGGCGTCGCCTCCGGGTAGCTGGCGCCCGGCTCCTCGCTCTCGACGGAGGCTCGACCATGGGCATCGCCGAACAGGGTCAGAGATGGCTCTGCCTGACCCTTCTCCTGCTCGGGCTCGCGGCGCCGGGCGCCGCGCGAGCCCAGGCGGGCCGGGATCCGCTCGTGGGCACGTGGCGGCTTGCCTCGTTCGACATCGTGACGTCCGACGGACAGGTCGTCGACCGCATCCTCGGGCCGCACCCGACGGGCGTGATCATGTACGACGGCGCACGGATCTGCGTGCAGCTGACCCGGCCGGATCGGCCGGCCTTCGCCGCGAACGACATCCTCGCCGGGACCATCGACGAGAAGGCGCGCGCCTACGAGAGCTTCATCGCCTACTGCGGGACCTACAGCCTGAACGAGGCCGAGGGCGTCGTCGTCCATCACCTGGAGTGGAGCCTCTTCCCGAACTGGACGGGCACCGATCAGCGGCGGTTCTTCGCGATCGAGGGTGACCGGCTGACCCTGACCACACCCCCGTTCCAGCGGAGCGGCCAGCCGGTGACGGCGAAGCTCGTCTGGGAACGAATGCGCTAGGCGCCCCGTCACTGTCCAGGCGCTCCGCGGGTCTCACGCGGACGAGGGCCGCGCACCGCGACGGCCGACTGGCGCGCCGCCGAGCGCTCCCCCGACGCTGGCGGCCGCCGCCCGGGGCCGCTCGACCGGGCGCTCCGGGTCCAGCCGAGACCCGCGGCCGGTGCCCGTAAGCTCGCAGTCGATCACCCTCCAGGACCCGGACCGCGGTTCAGCTCGGCACGGGAGCCCAGGACGGCCACCAACAGACTCCCGACCGCGCACGGCGCGAAGGCGGTCTCCCGGAGCCCAGTCAGATCCCAGAGGGCGCCCCCCATGATCGGGATCGCGACGGCGCCGAGGTAGGCGATCGTGAAGATTCCGGCGGAGAGCCGCGGCACATCCTCCGGTTCGACGAGGAGCGGTGGGAGCGCGAGGCTCAGTGTCAGGACGAAGGCGGACGTGACGCCGATCACGGCTACCGATGGGAACACGAAGGTCGCCGGACTGACGACGATCCCGAGGACCGCCACGAGCGCGAGGACGCCGGCGACGACAAGCGGCGGGCGCCGTCCGACGACCTTGTTCGGGACCCAGAGCACGGGCAGGAGGGCCAACAGCTGGGCCGCGTTGAGCACGGTGAGGCAGGGCCCGATCGCGTGATCGGCGCCGCCGGCGTGGAGGAAGTCGGGGACAAAGGCGTTCGCCGCGAAGTAGAGGCCCGAGCTCGAGCCGAGGATGAGGCCGATCTGCCAGGTTCGCCGCTCGCCCCAGCTCGGCCACCACCGGCCGTTCCCTGCCGCGCCGGCGCCGACCGGCGCCACGAGGAAATAGGCCGTCACCGCGGCTCCGAGCACGACCACTGACCACACCGCGAGCCCGCGCCCCCAGCTCGGGCCCACGAGGGGCAGCGTGAGGCTCGCACCGAGGATCTCGCCGATGAGCAGGCCATTCGTGTAGAGCGCGGTCGCGATGCCGATCCGCGACGGGAACCACTCCTTCACGAGCGCCGGGACGACGGGCTGGAGGACGGCAATGCCGACGCCCATGAGAAGCGTCGACGCGAAGAGCACCGTCGCCGAGGACGCGGTCCCGCGCGCAGCGCCGAACACCGCGACGATGATCAGGCCAAGCAGCAGGGTGCGGCGCAGCCCCGTGCGTGCGATTAGGAGGGAGCCCGGGACGGCGGCGAACGCGAGGAGCAACACTGGCAGCGAGGTCAGCGCGCCGACCGCGGTTTCGCTGAGGCGGAGGTCCTGGTGGATGAGCGGGATGACTGGCGGGACCGCGAGGAGCGTGACGCGCAGCGAGACGCCGATCAGCCACAGGGTGGCGTACCTCAGGGGAGTCGTGGCGCGCGGAGGGCCCGCCTCGGCGGTCACCTCAGGCGCGAGCTCCGGTCATCGAGATTCCGCGAGCAGAGACGCGCTCCGTGCGGTGGAGGCGGCGGCGCCGCCGTCCGGCCCGCTCCTTGACGGCCGGCGTGCGGCCGCGGCCCGCCCGTCATGACTCCCGACCGACGGTGCCGGTCAGCCGAATGGCTCCGCACTCCGCTCCGCGCGCGACCGCGGACACCTGGGGCGCCCGGCGGGCTCGCGCGCGGGTCACGCAGCACCGGCCCCGGCCGGGGCGCGCCGCGGGTCTCACGCGAGCGTCGGTCGTGCACCAGCCCGCCGACTGGCGTCGAGCCGGCGGTCGGCCCCTCCCACCGTCGTCACGGTCGCCGCGTAGGGACCGGGGCCCCGCTCCTGCAGGAACGCCCCGAGCGGGCCCGCCCCGTCGGCGGGCGCCGCGAGTTCGACCACGTGGGGACCGATGCCAAATCGACGCGTGACGGCCCGGAGGTCGGCTCGCTGCCCGGCGGCTCCGGGCTGGCCGAGGAAGCTTTGATACCAGCCCACCACGGCCGTGAGGTCGCCCACCGCGATCGTGAGCACCCGGAGGCCCGTGACCTCGTTCGCGTGATCGGTGGCGCCCGGGACCCGCTCCTGCCGGGGCGTTTCGTCGGCGATCAGGAACGGCACGAGCCCGCGCTGTCCCTCCGGCGGGCTCGCGAACGTCCAGCGGAGGACGTAGCCGTCGGGGCGTGTGCGCCCCTGCGCCCGGGGCTGGTCGACCGCCACGCCGGCGGCGCGCAGGGCGAGCAGGTCGGCGGCGAAGGCGTCGGTCCCCGCGCAGAAGTCCACGAGCCCGCCCCCGCGCTGGAGCGGCTCCCACCAGCGATGGGGCTGCGGCCGATCGGGGTTCTCGAAGGCGATCAGCTCGATATAGGCGCCGTCGCGGAGCGCGATCAGGGCATTCTCGGTTCCGACGGGATGTCGCCCGCCGGGCACGACCGAGAAGCCGAGCCCCCGGTACTCGGCGATCGCTCGGCCGAGGTCCCGCGTCACGATCACGAGATGGTCGATCCCGGTCAGCACCGCATGCCTCCCCGCCGGCTCCGCCGCCCCCGCCCGCCGACGATACCACGGGGGCGCGAGCGTCGACCGGCGGAAGGCGCGCCGGTGGCATACTGCGGCAGCGGCCCAGGATCTCCGCAGGGCCCACGGGAGGCTCGTATGGCGCACGGTTTCCGCACGGGGCTCGTCGAACTCGGGTGATGCTCGACTGGGGCCCTGAGCTCGCGCGGGATCTGGCGGCGAGCGAGTCGAGGGAGTGGCTCTGTACCAACGGGATCGGGGGCTTTGCCTCCGGCACGGTCGCGTCCGTCCTGACCCGGCGCTACCACGGGCTCCTCGTCGCGGCCCTCGCGCCCCCGCTCGGCCGGACGCTGCTCGTCGCCAAGGTCGAAGAGATCGCCGAGTACGAGGGCGAGGCCCGGGCCCTCTCCGCGAATCGCTGGGCCAGCGGCGCCATCGAGCCGCACGGCGATCGCGAGATCGAGCGCTGGCGGCTCGAGGGCACGAGCCCCGTCTGGACCTACGCCGTCGGGGCCGCGCGGCTCGAGAAGCGGATCTGGATGGAGCAGGGGGCCAACACCACCTACGTTCGCTACGCGCTCGAGCGCGCCCGCCGCCCGCTCACGCTCACCCTCGCCGTCCTTGTCAACCACCGCGACTACCACGGGGTGACCCGCGGCGACGGATGGCGGATGCGGGTCGAGCCGGTTCCGCACGGCGTCCGCATCCTGGCCTTCGACGGCGCGCGCCCCGTGTTGCTGCTCGCCGAGGGGGCGGAGGCGACCGTCGCCCACACGTGGTACGAGGGCTTCCGCCTCGCGCGCGAGGAGGAGCGCGGGCTCGAGTCGCAGGAAGACCACCTCCACGCCGCGACGTTCCGCGCGACCCTCGAGCCCGGGGCGCCGTGGACCCTCGCGCTCTCGGCCGAGGCGGTACCGACGCTCGACGGTGAGGGGGCCCGACGGCGGCGCCTCGCCCACGAGGAAGAACTTGGCGCGCGGTGGGGCCGGGTCGTCGCGGGCTCCGCGCCCCCGTGGATCGGCCGCCTCGTCCTGGCGGCCGACCAGTTCGTCGTCCGGCGCCCGGTCGGGGACGACCCCGACGGCACCTCGGTGATCGCCGGCTATCACTGGTTCGGCGACTGGGGGCGCGACGCTATGGTGAGCCTGGCCGGTCTCACGCTCGCCACCGGCCGTCCCGAGCTCGCCCGTAAGATCCTCACGACCTACGCGCGCCTGGTCGACCGGGGAATGCTTCCCAACCGTTTCCCCGACGCCGGCACGGCTCCGGAGTACACGAGCGTCGACGCCGCGCTCTGGTACGTGGAGGCCGTGCGCGCGTATGTCGAGGCGACGCGAGACGACGAGACGCTCGCCCGGCTGTGGCCGACGCTCGAGGAGATCGTGCGCGCCTACCGCGAGGGGACGCGCTACGGGATCGCCGAGGATCCGGCCGACGGCCTTGTGCGCGCGGGCGAGCCAGGTCATTCGCTCACCTGGATGGACGCCCGGGTCGGCGACGCGGCAATCACGCTCCGCGCTGGGAAGGCCGTCGAGATCAACGCGCTCTGGTACAACGCGCTCTCGGCGATGCGGGGCTTCGCCGCGCGCCAGGGCCGCCCCGTCGGCCCGTGGCAGGCGCACCTGGCCCGGGTGCGCGCAGGGTTCGGTCGCTTCTGGAACGAGGCGGCCGGCTATTGCCACGACGTCCTCGACGGCCCGGGAGACCCCGACGCGTCGCTCCGTCCGAACCAGGTCTTCGCCGTCTCGCTCCCGGCGAGCCCGCTCGCGCCGGATCGTCAGCGGGGGGTCGTCGTCGCCTGTGCCCGGCATCTCCTCACGCCCTGCGGCCTCAGGAGCCTGAGCCCCGCCGACCCGGCGTACTGCGGCCGTTACGTCGGCGGCCCGGAAGCGCGCGACCGTGTCTACCACCAGGGAACCGTCTGGGCGTGGCTCCTCGGCCCCTTCGCGCTCGCCCACTTTCGCGTCCACGGCGACCGCGCGGCCGCGCTCGCGTTCCTCGAGCCGCTGGCTCCCCACGTCGGCGACTACGGGCTCGGCAGCATCGCGGAGATCTTCGACGGCGATCCCCCGTTCGCGCCGCGCGGGTGTATCGCGCAGGCCTGGAGCGTCGGCGAGACGCTGCGCGCCTGGCTGGAGCTCCAGCCGGCTGGGCCGTCCGCCGCCACGGCGCGCGGCCGGGGCCGCTGATCAGGCGGAGGGCTCGGCAGGATTCTCATTGTCGTCGCCGTGCAGGGAGTCCAGGCTTTGGAGGCGTGTGGGGGGCCGAGGCCCCCCTCGATGAAAATCGTCGGTGTGGCGCGGGGGCCTCTGGCCGCGGCCTGAAGGCCGGTCGGTTCGACCTGACCCTGAAGCGAAGGCGCGACGGCCAGGATCTGCAAGTCCGGGGCAGGCGACCCGTGCGCGAGGGTCGCCTGCCGCGTCGACCGGCCGTCGGAGGGCCTGGTGTCTGCCTACGGCGAGGAAACGGTCGTGCTGTCGCCGCTCGCGGTGACCGTGAAGGCCCCGCACGGGTTCGACGCGTAGCTGTACGCCGTCCACCCCGCCGGCGAGGCCGGGACCGACTTCATGAACGGGCCGCCGCTCACGCCCGTGATGGTGTTGGCAGCGGTGAGGTCGGCCAACTGGGTCGGGAGGGTCCCGAAGGTCGCCGAATACATGCTGATCGCGCTTACCAGGGTCCGGGCGTCGGCCTGGGCCTTGGCGATGCGCGCCCGCTGCTGGCTGTTCGCGTAAAGCGCGATGGCGATGGCGGCCAGGATGCCGATGATTGCGACCACTATCATGAGTTCGATCAGGGTGAAGCCATGCTGCCCGCCCCGCGTCGGAAGCCGTTTCCGCCAGAACCCGATCATGCAGTCCCTCCTCGCCCCGCTCGACCGAACCGCATCGACACCCGATGCGGTTCTTCGAGCTCGTGCAGGTTCGATGCCAGCGGTCGTACTGGCTCGCTCGTCCCTTTTGAATCGGGTACTCCGGCAAAGTCATCGCGCCGTCGCACGGACCCGGCCGGGCGACAACGGACAACGAGGGACGATGGCGCCGCAAAAGATTGTCAGCCGCCCCGAGGGCGGCGATTCGCACCCCAACCTTCGAACAACGGATTTCGACCGCAATGGTTGACAGGCGCCTCTCTCGCCAGGTGATTTTCCTGAGCCTCGGACCGGGGCGGTCGGGCACTGGCGGCGCTAGTGCCGCGGAGCCAGGCCGTAACCGTCGGCGGCGGCGCGGACGGCGGCGGTCGGCGGGAACCGGGCCGAGGCGCGGCGAGCCTCGCTGCGGTTACCTCTGACTCGGACAAGCGTGTCAGAATAGGAGGTGGTTCGACACCGTCGAAGGCTCGACAATGACCTGCGAAGACGAGGACGAGAGAAACGGAGCCGGCCTGGTCGAGAAGGCGGCGCGCCAGATCGCGCCCCTTCTCGCTTCACGCCCGGCCCGCACGCTCGCGCGGTTACTGCCCCAAGGCGTGAAGAAGTCGATCGTCACACTCCTGCTGACGGTGACCGACGCCCTTCGCCGGTAGCTCGACGGCGCCGTCGCTGGGCGACCGACGTCGCCGCCCCTCCCTGATTCGCTCGCGCGTCCTTCTCGAGACCGAGGCCGGCCGCCGCGCGCTTCTGGCTCCGGTGCCCCGCTCAGAGCGCGCCCGCCGGGCCCGCGATCAGCTCGCGGGCGATCAGCCAGAGCCCGAGGAGGTCGGCGGGCCGGCCGCGGCCCGGGGCCCCCTCGACGTGGGCAATGGCGCCCACGAGCGCCAGGCGCGGGTGGAGCGCGCGGGCGGCGTCGGCGAGCCGGAGGCTTTCCGTGAACGGGACCAGCGGATCATCGCGGCCGTGGACGATGAGGAGCCGGGCGCGGATCCCCTGGACCACGCGTTCGGGCGAGACGGCGTCGAGCCTTCGGCGGAGCTCGGGCGAGAGTCCCGCGAGGTCGCCGGTGGCGACCGCACGCCGCGCGGTCGGATCGGCCATCAGGGCAGGGTTCGCCTCGGCGAAGCGCCTGGCGAGATCGGGGCGGGCGGTCAAGTAGAAGTGGGCGAGCGCGGAGGCCGACGCATAGCCCCCGAGGCTCAGGACGACGGCGACGCGGTCGCTGACGCGCGGGTCGGCGGCGGCGAGCAGCGCCGGGCCCGCGCCGACGCTGATCCCGACGAGCGTGGCCGGCGGCGGCATCGCCTGGAGCGTCCGCACGACCGGCTCGACGTCGTCGGGGTCGAGCCGGAAGCGGGCGAGCCCCGCGACCGTGGGCACGGCGACCGCGAAGCCGGCGCGCGCGAGCAGACGCGCGGCGCGCCGGAGCCGCGGATCGTTCTTGCCGGTGGGCGCGAGCCCGTGGACCAGCACGAGCGAGCAGGGTCGGCCGGCCCACGTCGGGTCGCGCGGCGGGCGGGCGCACTCGGCGCCGGTGTAGAGGTCGGCGACGACGCCGGGGACGGCGAGCGGGCGCACCGACGGCGGCCGCGTGAGCGCGGAGAGCGCGGGCACGCGCCCCTCGGACAAGAATTCCAAGAGGAACGCGGCGCCGGCGACGGACGGCCACCCGGCGCGGCCGAGGAGGGGAACGACGAGGAGGAGGGCGAGGAGGACGAGGAGCGCCGGCCGGGCTACTTCCGGTTCACGCACCGGAGCAGGCGCCAGCCGTTGAACATGTTGACCTTCCTCACTTCCTCGGCGACGAGGCCAACCCTGTTCAGGAGGGGGGCCATCGCGAGGTTGGACTTCCACCCGAGCCGCGTGCACACGGGTGCCACCAGGTCCTCAAAGCGTCCCGCGAGCCGGCGCTCGCTGCGGAAATGGTTCAGGACCACGAGCGCGCCGCCGGGCTTCACGACGCGGCGCATCTCCCGGAGGACCGCGATCGGGTCGGGCACGGCGCTGATCGTGTAGGTCGCGACGGCCTTGTCGAACTCGTTGTCGGCGAAGTCCATCGAGGTGGCGTCCATGACCTTGAGGGTCACGTTCGGCATGCCGAGCTCCAGGACGCGCTCGATCGCCTTGTCGAGCATCTCCTCGGAGAGGTCGATGCCGGTGAGGCGGACCCCCTCCGGGTAGAGCGGGAGGTTGAGCCCGGTGCCGATGCCGATCTCGAGGACGCTGTCGGTCGGCTCCAGTTTGAGCTCGGCGATGGCGGCCGAGCGTCCAGGCGCGAAGATCCAGTCGAAGACGAAGTCGTAAACGGGCGCGTAGAAGTCGTACGCGCGCTCCACCTGTCGCTTCTCGAGCGCTACGTCCAATGCATGTGGCCTCCGACAGCGGGTTTCAGGGGCAGGCGCCAGTGCAGGCGCGGCGCCTCGACACTCATCGATGGGCGCCTCATCTTAACCGCAGCGCCCCTGGATTGCCAAGCCTAAGAGTGCCGGCTCGGGCCGGCGGGCGGGCCCGGCGCTCAGCGCCCCCCGGGAGGCTCCGCGGGCGGCGTCTCGCGCGCCCGGAGCCGGCTCCGGAGCCGCCACCGCGCGATCCAGAGCGGGACGCCGACGACCGCGGCGCCGAGGGCGAACGCGAACAGCGCCACCGCCGCCAGCGGCACCTCGGCAATCCGCCACGCGACGAGGGTGACGGTGACGGCCTGCGTGTTCTGGAGGGTGAACACGGCCACGAGGACGGCGATGATCGCGACGGCCACCAGGAGCACGGCCTAGTTCCGGAGCGCCCGCAGGAAGCGCTCCGCGATGCCGTGCCGGATGGCGTCGGGAGAGGCGTCGCCGACCGCCGTGCGCCAATCGCCGAGGTGGATCACCGCCTTCGCCATGGCGCGGTGGCCGCCGGCGCCGCCGAGCGCGCCGAAGGCGCTCCGCACGACCTCGCCCGCGCTCCGGATGTAGCCGACGTTGCGGACCGACACGTGGAGGTCGCCGCCCACGATGCCCGAGACCACCGACCACTCGACGCCCTCGACCTGCAGGAAGAAGTCCGCGAACTGGGGGATCAGGTCGACGTAGGCGACGGGGCCGAGGTGCGAGAAGAGCACGCCGTCGACGAGCTCGCGTCGCGCGATGCCCTGTGCGAGCACCTCGAGCGCGTCGCCGGGGAGCTCCGGGCGCTCGATTCGTCGCAGCGCGTTGTGGTTGGCAAGCAGGTAGAGGTAGGCGAACGCCTCCATGTCGGCCCGGGTGCCGCCGCGCTCGAGGTGGAGCGTGTCGGACTTGATGCCGTAGAGGAGCGCCGTCGCGAGCTTCTGCGAGATCTTCACCTCGGCCGCCCGCAGGTACTCGGTCAGAATCGTCGACGTCGCGCCGTACGACGGGCGCACGTCCTTGAGGTGGGCCCGGACCGGCGCCTCCTCGGGGTGGTGGTCGATCACGAGATCCACCATGCCCAGGCGCTCCTCGAAGAAGCTCGGCTGCACGTCGACCATCGCGACCATGTCGTACGCGTCGACGTCGCCGGCCTCGATCACCTCGACCTCGATCTCGAGGATCTTGATCATGGCCCGGTTCTCCGGGCGCGTGACGCCGCCGAAGGTCGCGATGGGCGCCGAGGTCTTGTGCCGGCCGAGGAGCGTGCGCAGGGCCAGAGCCGAGGCGATCGCGTCGGGGTCGGGATCGTCCTGGAGCAGGATGAGCAGGCGATCGGCGGGCGCCAGGTGGGCGCGGAGGCGGTCCACCCGCGCGCGGAGGGCCGCCCGCTCGAGCTCGGGCTGGATCACGCGCTCACCGATCGTCCCCGCCGACAGCGCGGTCACGCCGGGGGCGGCCGGGTCGAGTGCCCGCGCGTCGTCCTTCAGGACGACGACCGGCGCCAGCGGCGCCGCCGTCCGGAGCGCCTCGAGGACCCGGTCGCGCCGTTCGTGGGGCACCGCGAGGAGAACGCTCTCCCGGCCGGTGCGGAAGGCGCGTCGGTAGAGCGCGGGGTCCTCCAGGTCGCCGGCCAGCGCGGCGGCGCCGCGTCGCGCGATCCGGGCGCGGAGGGCGCGGTCCTCAACGAGGTAGAGCGGCGGTTCGCCCGGGGTGGGGGTCCCCCGCAGCAGCCGGAAGAGGAAGTCGTCCGGACACACGAGCAAGGACCGCATGATGACGACTCGGCCATTCTACGCCCGCCGGCCGGGCGGGAGGTGGGCTTCTGCGGGGCGCCGGCCCGGAGCCGCGGAGAGGGAGCCCGCCCACTGACGGGCCCCCTCGGGCGTCGCGAGGGACCGCTCTTCGGGGGCCGACAGCCAGGGCGGGGGCGCGCCGTCTAGCGGCGGAGCAGGGAGGCCGCGGTCATCTCGGGCGGGATCGGGAGGCCGAGGAGGTCGAGCATCGTTGGGGCCACGTCGGCGAGGACGCCGGCCGGGCGGAGCGCCCGGCCGCCGAGGTCCGGGCAGGCGAGGATGATCTCGACGTCGTTGGCGGTGTGGGCGGTCTGCGGGGCGCCCGTCACGGGGTCGAGCATCTGCTCGACGTTGCCGTGGTCGGAGGTGACGAGCGCGCAGCCGCCCGCCCGGTGAGCGGCGGCGACGACCCGGCCGACGCACGCGTCGACGACCTCGACCGCCCGGATCGCCGCCGGGAGGCTCCCGGTGTGCCCCACCATGTCGGGATTCGCGTAGTTCATGACGATGACATCGTAGCGCGCCCCCGCGGCGGGCGCGCCGGGGTCGAGCTCGACGGCCACGTCGGCGGTCCGCCCGGCGAGCGCCCGCGTCGCCTGGATCCCCTCGGTGATCGCGGCCTCGGCGACCGCGGTCACCGCGTCCGCGCGCATCCCGGGCGCCTCGTCCTCGCGGACCGCAAGGCTCCGGACCTGGACCCGGTCCTCCTGCGGGAACGGGGCCAGGCGCTTGCCGTTGAAGAAGCTCGTCACGTGCCGGTATTTGGTCGACTCCGCGAGCCTGAGCTGCCAGCGGCCGACCTGGGCCAGCACCTCGCCGAGCAGCTGGGCCATGATCATCGGCGGGATGATGTAGCCGTCGAACTCGTCGTAGTAGCGCGTGAGGCCGAGGTAGAAGACGGGCAGGCGCGGGCCGCGCGCGAAGCCGTCTGCCTCGAGCCGCTCCTCCACGAACGCTCGCGTGAGCTGGATCGCCCGGTCCTGGCGGTAGTTGAAATGGATGACGGCGTCTCCCGCCTGGATCAGCGCGAGCGGCGCGCCGCCATCGGCCGTGACCAAGGTCGGCTGGATGAACTCGTCGGTCTCGACGTCCTTCACCGTGCTGTCGGCGGCCACGGGCAGGCTCTCCGAGAGGCGGCGGCGGTACGCGGCCTCGATCGCCTCCCGGGCCGAGGGCGCCCGGAGCCCGACGCCGTGCACGAGCGCGTCCCACGCGCGGGCGGTGCGCTCCCAGCGGCGGTCGCGGTCCATCGCGTAGAAGCGGCCCATCACCGAGGCGACGCGGCCGAGGCCCAGCTCGACGAACTTCCGCTCGAGCCGGTCGAGGTACCCGAGGGCGCTCTGCGGTGGGGAGTCTCGGCCATCGGCGAAGACGTGGACGAAGACCCGCCGGAAGCCGTGGTGGCCGCAGAAGCCGAGGAGCGCCTCGCAGTGGTCCAGGGTGGCGTGGACGCCCTGGTCCTGGACGAGCCCCATGAGGTGGAGCCGCGAGCCGTGCGCCCGGCAGTGGTCGAGCGCCGCGCAGAGCTTGGGGGTCGCGTAGAAGTCGGGGCTCGCGATCAGCGTGTCGACACGGAGGATCTCCTGCTCGACGACGCGCCCCGCGCCCATGTTGAGGTGGCCGACCTCGGACGAGCCGGGGATCCCCTCCCGGGTGCCCACCGCGGTGCCGGCCGCCTTGAGCCGGCTCGCCGGATAGGTCGCGAGAAGCCGGTCCACCACGGGCGTGCGCGCCAGCTTGACGGCGTTGCCTTCGATCTCGTCGCGGATGCCCCAGCCGTCGCGGACGATCAGGACCAGGGGCGTGCGCACTAGGCGTCCTTGACGGGGTTCTCCAGGACGCCGATGCCCGTGATCTCCATCCGGCAGACGTCACCGGGGCCCATGTAGACGGGGGGCTTCTTGCCGTGCCCCACGCCGGGGGGCGTGCCGGTGGCGATCAGGTCGCCCGGCGCGAGCGTGATCAGGTTGGAGAGGTACGAGACGAGGTAGGTCACGTCGAAGATCAGCTTCGTGGTGCTGCCGTGCTGCATCTGCTTGCCGTTGACCCAGGTCCGGAGCTCGAGGACGTGCGGGTTCGGCACTTCCTCGCGGTCGGCCAGGCAGGGCCCGAGCGGCGCGAAGGTCTCGCACATCTTGCCCTTGGCCCACTGGCTCGTCACGAACTGGAAGTCGCGGGCGCTCACGTCGTTGACGATCGTGTAGCCGAAGACATAGTCGAGGGCCCTCTCCCGGGGGACGTAGCGCGCCGTGCGCCCGATGACGACGCCGAGCTCGACCTCCCAGTCGAGCTGCTGGCAGCCCCGCGGCCGGAGGATCGGCTCGCCCGGGTCGAGGATCGCGTTGCTCCACTTCGGGAACATGGGCGGCTCCGGCGGCACCGGCATGCCCGACTCCTCGGCGTGGTCCCGGTAGTTGAGGCCGATGCAGATGATCTTGCCGGGGTCGGCGATCGGGGCGTGCAGGCGGAGCGTGTTGAGCGGCGCCTGCGCCCACTCGGTGATCGACCGGATCGCGTCGAGGGCGGCGGGGCCGGCTTCGAGGAACGCCCGCGTGCTCGGCGGGAACACGGCCGCGGCGATGGCCTCGGCGCGGCCGACGCCCTTGCGGGCGAGCGTGGCGGCGTAGCTCGCCGCGAGGTCGGCGACCTGGTCGCCCCGCAGAACGCCGAGCCGCGGCGCCTGACCGTTCTGGGAGAAGCGGACGAGTCTCATGAGGGCCTCCTCGGGTGTGATGGGGGTGCGCGCGCATTATACCCCGTCCTTTTCGTGCCTTCCCGCGCGGGGCCGTCTGCTACCATGACCCTGAGTCGGCTCTTCCGCCGGAGACCCCGGGAGAGCACCTGGGAGGTGTCACATGACGACCGCATCGCGGGTACTGAGTGCTGTTGTCCTGGTCGCCCTCTTGGGCCCGAGCCTTGGCGCGCCGCTGGCGGCAGCGGCAGAGTCCGAGACGCCGCCGTCCGCGGAGCCGTCGCCGGCGCCGCCCGCGCCCGGCCCACCCAGCCCCGCTCCGCAGATGATGCAGCCCCCGCTGATGATGCCGGCCCCGCCCGTCCCCCACCGCTACCAGGCGGCCTACCAAGCGGGCGCCACGGTGGCGACGCTGTTCAGCCTGCCGGGCCGGGCCGTGCTGTGCACGGCCGGCAGCGCCCTCTCGCTCGTCACGATGTTGGTGACGTTCGGTAGCGGATACGGCGCGGCCAAGGGCGTCTTCGAGGAGGGCTGCATCGGGAAGTGGATCGTGACCCCCGACGATCTCCGCGCCGCCAACCGCCGGGGCGTGATGGGAGAACCCTACTAGGCCTCCCCGCCCCGATCCGGGCTCCCGACCGCGTCGCCCGCCCGCGCGCGACGGTTCGGCCCTCAGGGCCGAGCCAGGTCTTCTCTCCTCAGCGCGCGGGGATTGCTCTCGGCTCCCGGTCCGCCCGCGCGCCGACGGCCCCGTCACCCGCCGGGAGGGCTCCGCGACTCAGGCCGCGCACGTACCCGATCACCGCGTCGATCTGCCGGTCGTCGAGCGTACCCTCGAAGGCCGGCATGCCCGGCTTCCCGAGCGGCGCGCCGCCGTGTTTGATCAGCAGGCGCAGGTAGTCGTCGGAGTCGGCCCGCATGCGGGCGGCGTCCGTGAGGTCCCCGGGCCGGATGACGAAGAGGAGCGCCCGCCACGACCCGCGCCCGTCCTGGCCGTGGCAGTCGACGCAGTACCGGTAGTAGACGCGCTCGCCGAGCCCCGCGCGCGGCGGAGGCGGCGGGTTCTCCACGGCGATCGCGACGAGGACGGCGACGAGGCCGATCGCCACGATCGAGCCGAACAGCATGAGGCCGGGCCGGCGCACGCGCCTCAGACCTGGGTCGGCGCGCCCGGACCCGCGTGAGAGAAAGGCTCCCCGGTCATCCCCGAGACGATACCATCCCCCAGGGCGCGCGCCTGGCCGCGGTACGTCGCGCACAGGCTCCGGCCACAGCGGGAGGGGGCGCGCGGTCGTTGGCCGGCTGGAGAGGTGCCGGGTCGGATCGACCCCCCGGGCTGGGCGCGGGGCCCTCGGATCCACCGCGACCGGGGGGCAACGCTCACCGGCAGGGGGCCGCCTGGCCGTGGCCGGGATCTGCCGGACCGGGCGGCGCGAGCCGACTTGACAAGCACTTGCTCCATCGCATACTCGGGGGTGCCCGTCCGGCGGCGGACATCCTGATACAGAAACTATCCGGCGTTCCCAGGGGAGGGCGCGATGGCTAAGGTGACCCGGCGCGAGTTCATGCGGTTCTCGGGGACGGTCGTAGCGGGGGCGTCGCTGGCGACGATGCTCGACGCGCGTCAGGCCCCCGCGCAGATACGGGGCACGACGCTCCGCATGCTGAAGTGGAGCCACTTCGTGCCCGCCTACGACCAGTGGTTTGACAAGTTCGCCCAAGAGTGGGGGGAAAAGAACGGTGTCCGGGTGCTGGTCGACCACATCCCCCATCTCGAGCTGCCGGCCCGGTACGCGGCCGAGTTCGCAGCGGGCGCCGGCCACGACCTCATCTACTTCGTCGGCCAGATCCTCACCGGCCACTACTACCGCAACCTCGTCGACATGACCGACGTCGCCGGGCGGCTCGCCAAGAAGTACGGTGGGTGGATGCCGTCGGCGACGAGCGCGGCCCAGGTGGGCGGGACGTGGTACGGGATCCCGGACTTCTTCATCGCGATCCCGATCCTCTGGCGAAAGGACCTCTTCGACCAGCATGGCCTGGCCGCCCCCGACACCTGGGAGAAGTTCAGGACGGCCGCGCGGACCCTGAAGCCGACCGGCCATCCGACGGGCATCCAGTTCTCGCACTGTAACGACGCGAATCACAACTGGCGCGCGGTGCTCTACTGCTTCGGCGCCCGGGAGACGGACCCGTCGGGGCGGGAGGTCCTGCTCGACTCGAAGGAGACGCGGGAGGCGCTGCGGTTCGCCAAGGCGCTCTACGAGGAGGGCATGACCCCCGAGGTCTTCTCGTGGGACGATGCCGCGGACAACCGCTATCTCGCCTCGGGGGTCGCCTGCTGCATCCACGACGCGATCTCGGCCTACCGGACGACCGAGGACACGAACCCCGAGGTCTTCCGGAACACGTTCGTCCTCCCCGAGGCGGCGGGGCCGGGCGGGGAGCGGCGGAACGTCGGCGAGCCGAACGTGTGGGCGATCTGGAAGTTCTCGAAGAACGTGGCGGCGGCCAAGGAGTTCGTCGAGTACGTCGGCGACCACCAGAAGGAGGCGATGACGGCCAGTCGTGGCTACAACCTGCCCTTCCTCCTGGGCCAGTACCAGAAGCCCATGCCGGTCATCGGCACCGACCCCAAGCTCCACACGCTCCAGGACATCGGCAAGATCACCTCCTTCTTCGGCTACCCGGGTCCGATGACCCCGCCGGCCCAGGAGGTCCTGACGAGCTTCATCATCCCCGACATGTTCACGCGTGTCGCCCGCGGCCAGGACATCGAGGCCACGGTCGGGTGGGGGATGGGCGAGATTCGGCGCATCTACTCCAAGCACCAAGCCGGCTGATGGGGGAGGTGTCGGCGGGCGGCAAGGGAGAGCGACCCGCCGCCCTCGCGATCGGGGTGCCCGCCGCGCGGGTGGCGCCCCGGTGGTGGCGGAGCATCGCCGTCCGGCGGTTCGTGTTCGGCTACAGCCTGCTCACGCCGGCCGTCCTCTACGTCGGGCTCCTGGTCGGTGTGCCGTTCCTCTTCTCGCTCTACCTGGCGCTCAGCGACGCGAGCGTGGGCGCGCCGATCGCGCGCTTCGTCGGGATCGACAATCTGCTGGCCGCGGTCGAGAGCTCGTCGTTCCGCGTCGCACTCCGCAACTCCCTCGTCTTCACGCTCGGCGCCGGCATCGCCAAGAGCATCCTCGGCACCACCCTCGCGTTCCTGCTCATGCAGCGGTTCCGGGGCCGGAAGGTGGTGCGGGCGCTCATCGTGATGCCGTTCACCATCCCCATCGCGGTGAGCGCGCTCGGCTGGAAGTGGATGCTCGACTCGCAGTTCAGCGTGATCAACTGGGCGCTCGGGCGGCTCCACCTGATCGGCGCCTACGGGACGGACGGCTGGCCGGTCTGGCTCGGCCAGCCGGCCCTCGCCCTCGCGTCGGTGATGTTCGTCAACGTGTGGCGGAGCTTCCCCTTCGGCGCCATCGTCCTCATGGCCGGGCTCACCTCGGTGCCGCCCGAGGTCATCGACGCCGCCAAGGTGGACGGGGCCAACTTCCTCCAGCGCCTGCGGCAGGTGATCGTGCCCATGATCGCGCCGATCCTGTTGGTCGGCGGCCTCTTCGACACGGTCTTCACCCTCTCCGACATCAGCATCGTCTACCTGCTGACCAACGGCGGCCCCAACGGCGCCACCGAGATCCTCCCCACGCTCGCCTACCGCGTGGGCATCCAGGCCGGCGCGCTGGGCCGGGGCGCCGCGATCTCGCTCTTCTTGTTCCCGCTGCTGCTGCCCGCGATGGTCCTGCTGCTCCGCAACCTCCGCCGGCGGGAGTGGTGATGCCGCGGAGCGCGCGGCAGCGGGCCGTCCGAAAGCACGTCCTGATCTACGCCGGGCTGGCGCCCTTCCTCGTCCTCGCCGTCTTCCCGATCCTCTGGATGGCGATCACCGCCGTCAAGCAGGAGGCGGATCTCTACCGGATGGACGTGGTGCCGTTCTGGTTCAACCTGCCCCCCACGCTGAAGAACTTCTCCCTGCTGTTCTGGCGGACGTCCTACATGGACTGGATCGTCAACACGATGTCCGTCTCGTTCTGGGTCTCCGTCATCACGATCCTCACGGCCGTCCCCGCGGGCTACGCGCTCGCCCGGCTCAAGCTGCCCGGCGCCGAGAACCTCGGCATCGGCATCTTCATGACCTACCTCGTCCCCCCGATCATCCTCTTCCTCCCGCTCGCCCGGGTCGTCAGCGAGCTCGGGCTCCAGGACTCTTGGTGGTCGCTCGTGGTGGTGTACCCGACCTTCACGATCCCGTTCTGCACCTGGCTGTTGATGGGGTTCTTCAAGACGGTCCCGTTCGAAATCGAGGAAGCGGCGCAGGTCGACGGCTGCGGCCAGCTCGGCGCGCTGCTGCGCGTGGTCCTGCCGGTGAGCTGGCCCGGGCTCGTCACCGCGGTCATCTTCTCGTTCACGCTGTCGATGCAGGACTTCCTCTACTCGCTCGCCTTCATTTCGGTGTCGGACCAGAAGCCGGTGCCGCTCGGCGTCGCCACCGAGCTGATCCGGGGCGACGTCTACTTCTGGGGCTCGCTCATGGCGGGGGCGCTCCTGGTCGGCGTGCCGGTCGCGATCATCTACAACCTCTTTCTCGACAAGTTCATCTCGGGGATCACGGGCGCCGCGATCAAGTAGCCCACATGCGAGCCGAGCTGGGCGCGCTCTCCCTGGCGGCCGTCGCCGCGTTCGTCGGCGGCGCGGCGGCCGGGCGCCCGCCCGCGGACGTCGTCGCGACCGGGATCGCCCGTCCCCTCCAGCTCGCCCTCGACCCCGAGGGGAGGCTGGTCGTCCTGGGCCCGGGGGCCGCCGGCGACGCGGCGGGCGAGATCGTGCGGGTGCCGCTCGACCGGGGCGGGAGCCTCGATCTCTCGGGCGCCCCTCGGGTCCGCATCCCCTTCGCGCGGGGGCCGCGCCCGTTCTCGCTGGGGAGCCTCGCCGTCGAGCCGCGCTCGGGCGACCTGTTCCTCGGCGAGGAAAACGGAAGCCGGATCTACCGGCTCTCGGCCGACGCCGGGCTCGCCCTCTATGCGGTGGGCCTCCACCGGCTCGCCGGCGGCGGCACCCTTGCCTTCGACGGGGAGGGGCGGCTCCTGGTCGTCGACTACGCCGACCCCTCGATCGACTCGCCCGCGGAGCGTCCCGGGCCGCCGGGCTTCGAGTGGCTTCGCGACGAGGACTACCGGGGCCCGCTGCTCCTCCGCCTCGACCTCGATCCCGAGGTCGGGCTGCCCCGCGACCTCGAGCGCGCCGCCCCGCTCTTCCCGCGCGGGTGGGGCGGGCGGGCGGGGGGCGGGCTCCTGCCGAGGCTCATCTCGGTCGCTGCCGGGCCGACGGGCGCGGTCTTCGCCCTCGGCTCGATGGGGCAGGTGTTCCGCGTCTCGTCGACGGGCGAGCTCGAGCCGCTCGCCCGGCTGCCGCTCGGGCAGTACCAGCGGATCTCGATGGTGGCGACGCCCGACGGGAGCCTGCTCGTGAGCGGCGGGTTCCACATCGGTCGCGTCTTCCGCGTCGCGCCGGACGGCCAGGTCTCGACCCTGGCCCAGGACCTGGCGGATCCCGAGGGCATCGCCCTCGACCCCGCGGGCCGGGTCTACGTCGCCGAGTCCGCGCTCCACCGGATCGTCCGGCTGCGGCTCCCGCCGCCCTGAGTCCAGCGCTCAGGCGCCCTCGGCCATGGCGGCGGCGAGGCCGCGGACGTAGCTCCGGACGAAGACGCCGCAGAGGAGCGCCAGCGGGATCGCCAGCAGGTTGATCGCGGCCACCGCCGGCAGCTCGTCGAGGCCGACGTCCATCGTGCCGACGCCCACCGGGAGGGTCTGGGCGTGCGGGTCGGCGAGGAACACCGAGGCGAGCATGAAGTCGCTGGCGACGGTCCCGAGCGTGAAGACCCCGGCGGTGACGAGGACGGGCGCGCTGAGCGGCAGGAGGATCCGGAAGAACACGGCGGGACGGCTCGCGCCGTCGACCCGGGCCGCGTCCTCGAGGGCGCGGGGCAGGCGCTCCCAGTAGGCGGAGAGGAGCCAGACGCAGAAGGGGAGCGCGAGCATCGGGTAGGTGAGGAGGAGCGCGGCCAAGCTGTCCTCGAGGCCGAGCCGGATCACGACCTGGTAGAGCGGGAGGAAGAGGATCGTGTGGGGGATGGCGTAGGTCGCGAGGAGCCCGCGCCGCCAGCCGCGCCACCCGGGCGGGCGGAGCCAGCCGAGGCCGTAGCCCGCCATGACGCTCAGGCCGAGCGTGAGCGCGATCGACGCCGCGAAGACGAGCAGCGTGTTCTCGAGCCATCCCACGACGGGGTAGGTGCGAAGGAGGACGCGCCCGACGAGGCCGGGCTCCTGGCGCGCCAGGCCGAAGAGCTCGCGGAAGTTGTCGAGCGTGGGCGCGCGCACGATCAGGGGGTGGCCGAACACGTCCTCCTGAGGGGTCTTCAGTGCCTGGACCAGCATGAAGTAGATCGGGAACAGCGCGCCCACCACCACGAGCGCGCAGAGCCCGCCCCGGCCGAGCCCGCGGAGGCGCCGCCGCGTCACCGCGGGCGCTCCTCCGGCGGGTCGACGAGGCGGAAGAGCGCCCACAGCACGAGGGCGAGCGGCGGCACCAGCATGAGCGACAGGGCCGCGGCGGGGCCGAGCTGGCCGGCCTGGACGCCGAGCCAGTAGGCCTCCGTGCCGAGCACGGGGAACACGACGCGGCCGCCCGTCAGCATCCACACGTTGGCGAGGTCCGCGAGGCCGGTCGTCAGCGAGAGGAATACGGCGAGTGCCAGGAAGGGCCGCAGGAGCGGGACCGTCACGAACCAGAAGCGGCGCCAGGGGCTCGGGCACTCGAGCCGCGCGTAGTCGAACAGGTCGGCCGGGACGGCCTGCAGGCCGGCGAGCAGGAACACACCCGTGAAGGCGGCGCCGCGCCAGACGTTGAAGAGCCCGACGCTCGCGAGCGCCCACGCGCCCGCGCCGAACGCGCCGTCGACCGCCTGCTTGAGGTCGGCCGCCAGACGGCTGTAGGAGGTGACGAGCGGCGGGTTCAAGGTCCAGTACCAGCCGATGACGGCCACGCTCGACGGGTAGACCCAGGGGAGGAAGACGGCGAGCAGGACGAGTGCGCGGCCGCGGAACGGGCGCTGGAGCAGGAGCGCCAGGCCCAGGCCGAGCGCGAGCTTGACGACGCCGGTCAGGCCGGCGAAGGCGAGCGTGGCCGCCGCGGCCGGCCAGAACCGGTAGACGGGGTTCGTCGCGAGCTCGACGTAGTTCCGGAGGCCCACGAAGCGCGCGGGTCCGCCGCGCTGCGGCGAGAGGTCGGTCAGGCTCGTCCACACCTCCCACGCCACCGGGTAGGCGAGGACTCCCGCGACCATGACCGCCGCGGGGGCGAGGAGGAGCCACGCCGCGACCACCTCGCGGCGCCGGGCCGCGGCCGCGGCGTCGGCTACTGGAGGGATTCCTCGGTCTTCGCGTCGAAGAAGTGGATGCGCTCGGGGTTGAACGCGAGCCGGATCTTGTCGTGCTGCCTGAGGCGCACGGTCGGGTCCACCCGGACGACGATCACGCAGGTGCCGACCTTCACGTCGAGCAGGATCTCCGAGCCGAGCGGCTCGACCACGTCGACGACCGCCTCGCAGGTCAGGTCGGCGTGGTCGGCTGCCGTCGCCGGGTGCAGGTCCTCGGGGCGGATGCCGAGGACGACCGCCTGCCGCCGCTTGCCGGCGAGGCGGGCGCTCCGTTCGGCGGGCACCCGGAGGCGGAGGCCTGCGCACTCGACCCAGAGGGCGCCGGCGCCGTCGGCGACCGTCGTCTCGATGAAGTTCATGGCCGGGGAGCCGATGAACCCCGCGACGAAGCGGTTCCGGGGCCGACCGTAGAGCTCGAGGGGCTCGCCGACCTGCTGGATCCAGCCGTCCTTCATCACGACGACCCGGTCGCCGAGGGTCATCGCCTCCACCTGGTCGTGGGTGACGTAGATCGCGGTCGTCTCGAGCCGGTCGTGCAGGCGCTTGAGCTCGACCCGCATCTGCACGCGGAGCTTCGCGTCCAGGTTCGACAGCGGTTCGTCGAAGAGGAACACCTGGGGATGCCGCACGATCGCGCGGCCCACGGCCACGCGCTGGCGCTGCCCGCCCGAGAGCTGCCGCGGCTTGCGCTTGAGCAGCTCCTGGATGCCGAGGATCTCGGCCGCGTCCTGGACCCGCTTCTGGATCTCGGCCTTCGGGAACTTCCGCATCTTCAGGCCGAAGGCCATGTTGTCGTACACGGTCATGTGCGGGTAGAGGGCGTAGTTCTGGAAGACCATGGCGATGTCGCGGTCCTTCGGCGGCAGGTCGTTGACGACGCGGTTGCCGATCTGGATCTCGCCCGACGTGATCTCCTCGAGACCGGCGATCATGCGGAGCGTCGTCGACTTCCCGCAGCCCGACGGGCCGACGAGCACGACGAATTCCTTGTCCAGGATGTTGAGGTTCACGTCCTTGACGGCGTGGACGTCGTCGTACATCTTGTTGAGGTCCTTCAGAACGACCTGAGCCATGGGACCCTCGCTGGGAGCGGTGACTCCCTCGATCTTACTACGGCTCTAGCCCTTCACGGAACCCGTGAGGCCGGCCACATAGTACTCCACGAAGAACGAATACACGAGCGCGACCGGGACCGAGCCGAGGAGGGCGCCCGCCATGAGCTGTCCCCAGAAGTAGATGTCGCCCCGGATCAGCTCGGAGACGACCCCGACCGGGACCGTCTTCCGCTCCGGCGACGAGATGAAGACGAGGGCGTAGATGAACTCGTTCCAGGAGAGCGTGAACGCGAAGATACCGGCCGACAGGATGCCGGGCACGGCGATCGGGAAGATGATCCGGGCCATGGCGCCGAAGCGCGTGGCCCCGTCCACCCGGGCGCACTCCTCGAGCTCCTTCGGGATGGTCTTGAAGTAGCCCATCAGGAGCCACGTGCAGAATGGGATCAGGAAGGTGGGGTAGGTGAGGATCAGCGCCCACGGCGTGTCGCCCAGCTGGAAGTTCCGGATGATGTTCGCCAGCGGAATGAAGAGCAGCGTGGGCGGCACGAGGTAGGTCACGAAGATCGCCGTCCCGAGCGTGCCGGCCATCGGGAACCTGAGCCGGGCCAGCGCGTACCCCGCGAGGAGGCCGCAGAAGAGCGAGATCCCCGTCGAGACGGTGGCGATGAAGAAGGTGTTCCAGAGCCAGCGCGGGAACATGGTGCGCGCGAGCAGGTCCTGGACGTGGTCGAGGGTGGGATGAAGCGTCCAGAACGGCGTGTTGTGGACGTTGCGCCAGGACCGGTAGAGCTCCGCGTCGGGCCGGATCGCGGTGATGAGCATCCAGTAGAACGGAAAGAGCATGCCGACGAGGAACAGGGTCAGCGGGATGTAGAAGAAGACCCACTTCTTCCAGCGCCGCTCGATGACCACTACGCGCTCTCCAGGCGGCGCAGGTAGCGGAGCTGGAACCAGACGACGACGAACAGCACCGGGAACATGAACAGCGAGATCGCCGCGCCCTCCCCGAGGAGACCGGTCGCGACGCCGATCTGGTAGGCGTAGGTCGCGAGCAGGTGCGTCGAGTTGGCGGGCCCCCCGCCCGTCAGGACGTAGATGAGCTGGAAGTCGGCGAAGGTCTGGATCACCGAGAAGACCACGACCACGATCGTCACGGGCTTCAGGAGGGGCCAGGTGACCTTCCAGAACCGCTGCCAGCTGTTGGCGCCGTCGAGGGAGGCCGCCTCGTGCAGGTCCGGGTTGATCGTCTGGAGCCCCGCCAGGAGCGTGATCGCGAAGAACGGCATCCCGCGCCAGGTGTTGACGACGATGGCGCACCACATCGCCCAGCGCCCGTCGGAGAGGAACGGGAGCTTGTTCGTGATGAGGCCAAGGCTGTAGAGGAGCCAGTTCACCACGCTGAACGTGGGATCGACCATCCACCGCCAGGCGAACGTCGAGAGCACGGTCGGCACGATGAACGGCAGCAGCATCGAGGCCCGGACCAGACGCATGCCGCGGAACTGGCGGTTCAGGAGGAGAGCGAGCCACATGCCGAGGGTCAGCTTGAAGATCGTCGCCCAGAACGTGTAGAAGAACGTGTTCTGGAAGGCGGTCTGGAAGATCGAGTCGTTCCACTCTTTGACGAAGTTCCGGAGCCCGACGAAGGTGCCCGGGCTGCCCACGCTCGCGTCGCTGAGGGCGAGCCAGACGCCCATCACGAACGGGTAGGCGATGAACAGGGCGAGCAGCACGACCGCGGGCGTCAGGAGGAGGGCGGCCAGCAACCGCTCGCTCTCGAGGCACCGCGTCAGCCGCCACGGGGGCGCCGGCCGCGGCCGGGGCAGCGCGACCTCGATCGGGGGGGCGGCCCCTACCGTCGGGACGAGGGAGCGCGGGTGCTTAGCCATAGATCTTCCGGAGCTCGCCGGCCGCCCACGCCACCGCGTCCGCCGCGCCCATGCCCTGCACCGCCTTCGCGTACATGTCGACGATGACGTACTTCGAGTACACTTCCGTCGCCTTGGCCGACGGCGGGCCCGCGTAGCCGAACATCCGCGACACGCGCGCGGCGGTGCGGTAGATCTTCATGGCGTCGTCGAGCTTCGGCCACATGGGGTGCTCTTCCCAGTACTTGTTGGCGCCGACCGAGAATCCCCCCGCCGCCTCGAACCACTTCCCGAAGTGCTCCTTGGCGGCGAGCCACCGGAGGAAGTCCTTGGCGAGCTTCGGGGCCTTCGAGTACCTCATGATCCCGTGCGAGAACGCGACGTGGTACGCCCAGCTGCCCGCGGGCCCGTTGGGGATCGGGCCGTGCAGGATGTCCTGCCAGAGGGGCTGGTCCTTCTCGTCTTTGAGCTTGTCCGCCCCCCGCTTGGCGGCGATGAAGATGGAGGCGCCGTTGAGGGTGGCGCTGATCTCGCCGGCCAGGAAGGCGCGGTTGTTGTTGGTGTCGTCCCAGGCGAGCGCGCCCTCGTCGCACGCGTCCTTCCAGTAGGCCTGCATGAACCGGACGGAGTCGACCGTCTCCTTGCGGTCGAGGACGCTCCGACCCGTGACGTCGGTCTCGGCGGCGCCGAAGTTCCAGAGCATCGGATAGGCCCACGTCGGCGCGTCGCCGAACGTGTGGGCGAGCGTCTGGCCGATCGGGTGGCCGTTCTTCTTCAGCTTCAGCCCCACCAGCCGGAGTTCCTCGAGCGTCCGCGGCCAGGTGGTCTGGCCCACTTCGTCGAACCAGGACTTGCGGTACGCCATCTGGACGCCGACGATGCTATGCGGCAGCGCCACCCAGCGGCTGCCGACCTTGGCCGCGGCCTCGGACTGGGAGTAGTAGCCTCCCTGGTCCTTCCGCTGCCACTCGGCGAGGTCGCTCACGTCCACCAGCGAGGCCTCGTAGAGATGCGGCCAGTTGTGCAGCAGCATAATGATGTCGGGTCCGGTGCCCGACTGGACGGCGGAGGTGATGCGCGGCTGGAGGTCGTTGGCGTTGATCGTCTCGAGGGTGACGGTGGCGCCCAGGGCCCGTCCGGCTTCGCCGAGCTGACGGCGGAGCTCCTCGTCGCAGGCGGGCACGAAGTCGTTCCAGCGGAGGAGGTGGAGTTTGGTCCCCTGGGCGTACGCCGGGGCCCGGCGGGCGCCGAGGATGCCCTCGAGCCCGGCGGCGCCCGCGACGAGTCCTGTCCGACGGAGGAAGGTGCGGCGGTCGACGCCCGTCGTGCGGTCGGATCGGGGTCGGTCCATCCCGGCGCTCCTAGCTGTAGATCTTGCGCAGTTCCTGCGCGGCCCACTTCACGGCGTCCTCGGCCTTCATGCCCTGGGCGGCCTTGGCGTACATGTCGGTGATGATGTACTTGGAGAAGGCCTCCGTGGCCCTGGCCGTCGACGGCCCTGCGTAGCCGAAGATGCGGGTCCGGCGCGCCGCCGTGCGGAAGATCTGGAGCGGCTTGTCGAGCTTCTGCCACAGCGGATGGCCTTCCCAGGAGGTCGTCGCCGCCACGCTGTAGCCGCCGCAGGCCTCGAACCACTTCTCGAAGTTCGCTCGCTCGTGCATCCAGCGGAGGAGATCCTTCGCCAGCTTCTGGTTCGGCGAGTACTCCATGATGCCGTGCTCCATGTTGAGGTAGAGCGGGAACTGTCCGGCGGGCCCGGCGGGGAGCGGCGCGTGGTCGATGTCCTCCCACAGCGGCTTGCCGTTCTCGTCCCGGATCTTCTCCGGCTGCCGCTTGGCCACGATATAGATCGAGGCCCCGTTGAGCGTGGCGCAGATCTCGCCGGCGTGGAAGGCGCGGTTGTTGTTGGTGTCGTCCCAGGCGAGCCCGCCCTCGTCGCACGCCTCCCTCCAGAGGGTCTGCAGGAACGCGACCGAGTCGATCGCCGGCGCAGCCCCGAGCACGACCGTCCGGCCGGTGCGGTCGGTCTCGGCACCGCCGAAGCTCCAGAGCAGCGAGTAGGTGAAGGTCGGGGCGTCGCCGAAGGTGTGCCCGAGGGTCTGTCCGTAGGGGTGACCCTTCTTCTTGAGGGCGCCCGCCACCCGCCGGAGCTCCTCCCAGGTCTTCGGAAACTCGCCGGCGCCCACCTCGGTGAACCAGGACTTGCGGTACGCGACGGCGTTGCCGACGATCGAGTGCGGCATCGCCAGCCACTGCCCGCCCACCTTCGCGGAGGGGGCGTAGACGTCGTAGAACCCCCCCTGCGCCTTGGCGACCGCCTCGGCCACATCGCTCACGTCGACCAGCGCCTTCGCGTAGAGCTGGGGCCAGTTGTAGAACATGTGGAAGATGTCGGCGCCCGACCGGGACTGGATCGCGGCGGTGAGCCGTGGCTGCAGGTCGTTGGCGTTGATCGTCTCGAGCGTGATCTTCGCGCCGAGCGCCTTGCCAGCGCTCGCCATCTGGCCCTTCAGCTCGACGTCGGCCTCGGGGATGAAGTCGTTCCAGCGGACGATGTGGAGGGTGGTGCCCTGGGCCCAGGCGGGCGCGCGCCGGGCCGCCAAGATGCCCTCGATCCCGGCCAACCCGACGGAAGCCGCGAGGGCTGAGAGCCGGAGGAAGCCGCGGCGATCCACACCCGCGCGATCCATACCCCGTTGTATGTCCATCCAGAATCCTCCTCGTGAGCTCGGCCCAGCGCCGGATGGAGGGCGTTTCCAGGCAGGCCAACTACCGAGGTTTCCCCGAGCGGCGCCTCTCGGCCTTCCGCGTCCTGCGCGCGAGTGACGAATTGGTAACACCGAACGGGGAACGTGTCAATCGACGGCGTGGAGGTCGGCCGGCCCGAGTCGGGCGGGTGAGAAGGACCCGGCCCCGTGACCTCGCCCAGGACTCCCTGGTGGTCCCGAGCCCGCGGTCACGGCTGGTGGCCGGGGCACCCCGACGCCCGTGTCCCGAATTGCGTCGAGCGCCCGCCGGGCACGCGAGGGACGCCTGCCGGTGCCTGCCAGCGTCAGCGGGGGCTGCCCAAAAGGGTCAGTGCGGCGGCCCCCACCTTTTTCGGCATGATCTCTCAAGTCCCCGTGCTTACATCTGATTTCACTGGTGGCATCCAAGATGCTCGGTCGTGAGGCGGTGCCCGGGGTCGGGTGAGCGGCGCTGAGCCGCGGGCTCGAACCGCCTCGGGATATGGTGGCTTCACCCAATGGGGAGTCAGTCAATGATGCGACTGTGGATGCGAAGACCGACGGCGGTCGGGGCCCAGCGGGGCTTCACGCTGATCGAGCTCATGATCGTGGTGGCGATCATCGGCATCCTGGCGGCGATCTCGATCCCGATTTACGCGAGTATTCAGGCGCGGGCGCGGATCGCCAAGGCCCAGGCCGACGCCCGGACCCTGGTCAGCGCGGTCAGCATGTACTCGGGCACATTCGGTTCGCTCCCGCCCGCGCTCGCCAACCTGACGGCGGCGGCGACCATCTCGGGAATCAGCGGCGGGCCGTTCATGAAGTCGATCCCGCCCTCACCGTTTGGCTGGACCGCGTACAGCTACACGTCGAATCCGTGCGGCGTCTTCACCGTGACGGCCAGCGGCGACAGCACGACCGTCTCGTTACCATGACGCTCGGCCGGAGCCTCGGCCGAGGGGGACGCGAGGGGCGCTCTTCGGGTGCCACCCCGGATGCCAGTCTGGCCGCCGACGCGAGCAGGAGCTCTCGAGGTGCCGTGCTGCGACTCGAGCGGATTCACCGGGTTACGAGGTGACGCCCCGCATCAGGAGAGTGGCATCAACCCTGCTACCTCTCAAGAGATGCCCTTCCGGCGCACATTCGGCCGGGTGTCCCACACTTGGAGGTCTTGGTATGAGGCGGTTTTGGAGGAAGCAGGCAGGTAGACACGGCGAGCGAGGCTTCACGCTGATCGAGCTTATGATCGTGGTGGCGATCATCGGCATCCTCTCCGCCATCGCGATCCCGCTCTACGCGAACATCCAGCAGCGGGCGCGCATCGCCAAGGCCCAGGCCGACGCCCGGACCCTCGTGAGCGCCATCAGCATGTACTCGGCGACCTTCGGCTCGCTGCCGGGGGCCCTGACCGCCCTGACCGCCGCCGCGACCATCTCCGGAATCAGCGGCGGGCCGTTCATGAAGTCGGTTCCGAACGCGCCGTCGGGCTGGTCGGCGTACAGCTACTCGTCGAACCCGTGCGGCGTCTTCACCGTGACGGCCACCGGCGATAGCACGACCGTCTCATCGCCGTAGCGTCGGGCCTTGCGTCGGGCTCCGGAGGGGAGTCTCCCCCGCTTCCCTCCGGGGCGCGCGCTCGGGCCGCGGGGAGCCCGGCTTGAGTCGACATCGGCTCGGATCCTAGCCCTGACCCCCCGCCGGCACGCCCCGCCCTGACCGACTCGGGCGGGGCGCCGCCGCGTTCTTCCCCCCACGCCACCGGGCCCCCACCGCGCCGAGCGCCCCTTGCGGTCCAGCCCGCGGGGCGTCAAGGACCTCAGCGTCGTCTTCTTCTCCAGGCGATCGAGGTGAGGGTGCCAGACCACGGCCACTATGATCTCTCGAGGGTTCGCTCGGTCGATCCGTCTCGTGCCGCCGGCCGGTCGCCCGTCACAAGCCTCGCCCGGCCCGTCTCGACATCCAGGAAATCGGCCTCCCTCGGGACCGACCCAGCTCCCGTCCGGGCCCGTGCGTGTTCCGCCCCCGCGTCGCATTCGCGAACGGGATGCGACGGCCACCCGTTCGCTCGGTGAGGGGAGACCCGCGTGGCGTCAGCGACGGGCGCGGCGCCCGAGGGCAGGCGTCGGATTCCTCGGGGAGAGCGCGCGGGCCGACAGACTTGGCGGAGAAACCTTTTGGGCCTCTCGTGCGGCCCGCGGCCTCCCGGATCAGATCATGTCGGGGTCGATCCAGCCGCAGGGCCCGCGGAAGTATTTCTGGGCGTCGTCGTAGGGCATCGCGCTCACGACCCGCAGCACGTCGTCCCCGGGGCCGTGGTCCCCGAACCAGACATACCCCGGCGTCTCGTTGCTCGGGCGCCCGCTGGGCACGCGCCAGACGAGCCAGCGCCGGTCTTTGGCCAGGTAGATATACTGCTCCCTGTCGTGGATCAGCCGGGCCTTGAGCACGGGCTCATCCGGCGTCTTTGGACACGTCACCTGCTCGACGCTGACCACGTCGGCCGACGCCTCGCCGAACGTGTTCCAGGGGAGCGGTTGGCGTTCGGTGGTCGCGGCCCAGGCCGCCGGCGCGAGAGCCGTGACGAGAGCGAGCACCACCAGCGCAGATCCACGGCCTCGGATGCTCAGGACGCGTTCTCCCCGTCGGACCATGATCACGTCCTCCGCTTCGTCCCGTGTTCGTGCCTCATTCTTGGGAGGCTCTAGGGCGGACTAGGGATTCATGACGGGACGGCGCAGACATCGACGGGACCCTTGGCGCGGAAGGGCGAGCATGAGCGTCGCCGGGCCGCCGGAACTCGCGAGGACATCCGTCCGACGCGCGAATCCGGACGCCCCGAGGCTGCGCCGCGCCGGTAGCCGGAAGGCCTCGACGCGGCCCACCGACGTCGACGCGACCACGTTGGAGTCGGGACCCGCCCGCTTGACACCACGGAGACCCCGGCTTTAGGCTCGAAACGCTTCGTCAGCGCGTCGGCGGCTCAAGCCGAAAAGCGGGCGCGGCGAAACGGCGGTGGAAATCGAATCCCGGAGAGCCAGACCACGGAGGTTCCGATGAACATCGTTCCCCCACTCACCCGCCTCTTGGTGCTTTCCTCGGTCCTGCTTTTCGCCAGCTTCAGCGCGGGCGACGCCCAGGAGGGGCAGGACAGCACGACGACGACATCGGCGCCCATGTCGTCGGCGCTAGTTCCGGTGACCCAGGAGATGTTGAGTAAGGCTGGCGGTGACGTGCAGAACTGGCTGCACGCCAACGGCAGCTACGACCAGAGGC
>Ga0137415_10000572_pt1 | contig 35697 bp, 20 predicted proteins | sample CZODoug3_1_1_16f_FD_183082 | JGI IMG/M metagenome (GOLD analysis project Ga0137415, IMG submission 183082) | Vadose zone soil fungal communities from Angelo Coast Range Reserve, California, USA - CZODoug3_1_1_16fungal (Hybrid Assembly) | ecosystem: Environmental > Terrestrial > Soil > Vadose...
GGTACGTATTTCATCACTATTTCCTACGGATTGGCTCTTGCGCTGCGCCTGCTCAGCAGCGTAATTCTGAGCCGCCTCTTCGCGCCGCAATACTTCGGATTGATGGCACTGTTGACCACGGTCATCGTGGGGCTCAATCTCTTCTCCCATATTGGGTTGCAGGACAGTGTAATCCAGAATCCCAGGGGCGATGAGCCCGCCTTTATCAATACCGCATGGACGATACAGGTTGTTCGCGGCTTATTGCTCTGGCTGCTTACCCTGCCTTTGGCCTGGCCTGCTGCACGCTTTTATCACGAGCCACAGATGCTGGTCTATCTACCAGTCCTGGGATTCGGCTGCGTCATTGCGGGTTTCAGTTCCCCGAGCCTTCTTTGCCTTGCGCGGCACATGGGCGTGGGCAAGCTATCTTTTCTGGAACTACTTCAGCAGTTCACCCAATTTGCTGTAAGCCTTATCTGGGCAATCTTCCAGCCATCGATCTGGGCACTGCTCGCCGGCAGGATCGTCTCGGAGCTGGTACGCGCTATCGCCAGCTACATGATGATGCCCGAATTGCGCCCGCAGTTTCGCTGGGAGAAGGAAGCGGTTCATTCGCTGGTCAAATTTGGCCGCTGGATTCTGATCGGCACCATCCTTACCTTCTTCGCGCTGCAATCGGATCGGCTCATTCTGGGTAAACTGGTCTCTTTCCAGATGCTCGGCATCTATGGAATTGCGTTCAATCTATCGGATATCCCACGGCAGATTATCCTTCAGTTCTGCTCGCGAGTTGGCTTCCCGTTCATTGCAAAATTCGCCCAGCGCTCTCGCAGCGAATACCGCTCCATCCTGCTGAAGTACCGCAGCCCGGTGTTAATGGTCGGAGGCTTGTTGCTCATCGGCGTCATCTGTACCGGCGATGTCTTCATTTGCCATGTATATGACAAGCGATATCACGAGGCCGCCTGGATGATTGCCATCCTTACAGTTGGCCTATGGCATACGATGCTTTACAGCACGATCATCCCCGCCGTTCTGTCGTTGCAAAAGGCCCACTACAACGCCGGCGCATACCTGGCATACTGCATCACCCTCTTCACTGCATTGCCATTGGGCTACCACTTCTTCGGCATGACAGGCGCGGTATTTGCAGTGGCATTCAGCGATCTTCCTATGTACTTCGTCACTCTTTACAGCGCATACAAGGAAGGCGTAGGAACATTCAGGCAGGATGTGCTGCTCACGATTCTCTTCATTCTCTCGTTGGTTGCCGCTCTTGCTTTGAGATCATCACTTGGATTCGGCATTCCCTTCCCCCATATTCTCTAAGTGCAATAGATCTCTACGAGGATAGTAATGATCCGCTGATTACTCGTAGCGGAACGTTAGTGGTATTGTCTGCCCCCACTGCCTGTATTACATCTGAAATGACTAGATTGCCGCACTGTGCAGACACAGCCAGGCAGCCACTTATTCGATCGGCCAATCCCCCCAATGCCACCGTCGCGATTCACTATACGGCGGGCTGGATTCATCAAACGCAAACAGCGAGGGAACCTGCATGAAAGCACTGCTCAGCGACGAGTTTGCCAATAAGCTTGAACAACTGGCCAAGGAAAAGGCCGCAGAGTATCAGAACAACAAGCCTTTCTCGCATATCTACTTCGATGATTTTCTTCCTCTGGAAGCTGTCGAAGCAGCACTTGACGAGTTTCCCCAGCCAAAGCAACTGCCCTGGAACGAATTTAATAACCCGAATGAGCGGAAGCTGGCTTTCGATGCGGTGGAGAAGCTCCCTGCGCCAATACGCGATATTCTCTATTTCCTCAACAGCCGCCCTATGGTGCAATTTCTCGAAGTTCTCACGAGCATTCAGGGCGTGATCCCTGATCCTTACTTTGTTGGCGGCGGTCTGCACCAGATCAAGCCCGGCGGAAAGCTAGGCGTTCATGCCGACTTCAACTGGCATGAAAAACTCAAGCTTGACCGGCGCATCAATGTGCTCATCTATCTCAACAAAGACTGGAAGGAAGAGTACGGCGGCCACTTCGAACTTTGGAATCGCGATATGACGCAGGCAGAACAGAAGATTCTGCCCGTATTCAATCGCTGCGCCATCTTCAGTACAACTGACTACTCTTTCCACGGGCATCCCACTCCGCTCAGTTGCCCGCCCGATCGCACGCGCAAGTCCATCGCGACGTATTACTACTCAAATGGACGGCCTGAAGAAGAGGTCAGCGATTCGCACACGACTATCTTCAAGGAAACTCCCGATGAACTGGCCGCTGCCCATCTGCAGTCTAAGTTCACCTTCAAGAAAGTTATTCACGCGATCACACCGCCTATTCTCGTTGATACCTACAAGAGCATGCGTAAATAGGCGTACACCTTCATCGGATCCGGCATTTGGGGCACCCTCCCCTACCTATCGCAACTGCAAGCGTTCGATTTCAAAGGGCATAGCACTTTTGGCTGTTGTAAGTGTTCGATTCTAAAGGATGTATAGCGTAATCGTTTCATTGCAAAGCATTTATTTATAACCACCAAGAACAGCGTGGCAAAAAGAAAAGACCTACCATCCGGCAGGTCTTTTTTCTTCTATTTCTATTTTAGCAATCTGAGCGAAATTAAGTGCCAACTATTTTGGCTCGTCTCGATGGCTGTTCAAAATACTTATCTAGCCTCCTGATCATGGGAAGCAAGTGCTTGTTGCCAGACGGTAAATTTCACTTCAGAAAATGGGCTGGGACTTTGCTGCAATAATGGCTCATCCGCGCCATTCAATGAATGAGCAAAGAAGGCTCTCACGTAGGCATCAATAATGGAATACCCTCGATCAGGCTGAATGGGTCCAGCGGCAGACCAGCGGCGTAATGGTGAGTAGAGCGCACGATCGGTGAAGTTCCAGTGACTTGTACCCTCGATGGAAAGCCGGAACTCTCCGTGTTGGCGCAGATTGACATTGATATTTGCCTGGTCCTCATCATCAAATGCCCAATAACGCTGTTGCGCCGGTGTTTCAGTTCCTGGAACGGGACGCATGGCATCGATCTGATCTTTTCCCTCATAGATCAACATGAGCGGCTTGGCTAATCCCTGATGTGCAACATCGTCGAATACCCATCCATCCATATTGAGAGCCGCCTTGATGCGCTGATCCATGAAGGCCGCCTGCATCGCCACAGCGCCTCCAATTGAATGCCCCAAGGCACCAACGCGATTCATATCAAGACGGCCATGCCACTCACTTGCAGGGTCTGCATTCATTGCCTGCAATCGATCCAGCACGAATATGTCGTCTTCCGCCTCAATGCGTACATACTTGCCACCGAGAGAGCGCTGTTCGGCGATGGAAGAGTTCTCAAAGTTACCGATGTCCGGTGCGAAGCGTGAGTCTGTGATCTGCCCACCGGGAAATGCGACCAGCCCGGAATAGTACGTATGGTCGATGCTGACCACTACAAATCCATGGCTTGCCAGTTCCTCCATCAGAAACGTGCTTTGCGTGCGTTGCCCTGTCCATGCGGGATTGAAGAGCAGTACTGGATACGCAGCCTGGTCTGCACTGAGCGGCGCATCCTGATGGGAATGCGTTCGTAGCACAGATTGATACGAAGAGCGAAAAGTGGTCTCCTTGCGATTGCGATACACGGCCAGTTTGTTTCCTGATGGCTGGGCCGGATACCACATCTGCACCATCAACCCGCGCCTGCCGCCTGGAAAGACTCCGTGATCGTCAGCGCGACGCGCGTCGACCAGATGCAAAGTCTGTGTGCCAATGGCATATTTTCCTGTTGGCTTAGGCAGACGGAACATCGGCAACAAATACGACAACAAGCCGGCAAGGACAATCAACAACAAGCAGCCCACTCCCATCCCGCGAATCGCCACTATAGGAAGCTTGGGGCATAGAAGGGTACACAGAACGATCAAACATGCTGCGAGATACGCCGGGAACATCTGCCAGTGCACCCCTTCTGCGATGACGTGCGCAACCAGCGCCATAATCAATAGGAGGCAGATCACCCGCGCCTCACGATGCGCGGTGCGGGCTCCAAGCAACATCACACACATACTGGGCAACATCAGCAAACAACTAAGTACTTCAAGAAAACGCATGGCTCACCCAAAGCCCTGGCATTACATGCTCACTTGGTGCGCATGCCGCTAGGCTCTTTATATTCGATCAACTTACGGCGCTTACCGCGCTGAACATCGAACTCATACTGCAATTGCCCAATGCAAATCGGGACTTGCTGTAAGTGGGAATGCATGCCATAGAGGAGGAGGGTGACGCGATCATCGGATTTCCAGCGCGCCTTCCAGGCAGATCGTAGGGACAAAATAAACAGCAAACCAAACCAGAGGAGGAGTGGAATAACCGAAGGCAGGATAACACTGATTCCAATGGCAACGGCAAAAGAAATCATCCAGAAGAATCCGCGGATAAGATTTCGTTTACGGTCTTCTTGCCAGAACGGATCGTCACTCTCTTGAAATCTACGCGATACCTCGGCATAGGCATGGCCCGCGCGAGTGGCTCTCTTCCAGTATTGGCTGAAGCGCGTCATCGCCAGGTCGTGTCCTGTCATGGCGTGGTCGATGTGCAGGATACGGTATCCAAGAGCACGCATACGGCGGCACATCTCGGGCTCTTCGCCTGCAATGAGTTCTCCATCATATCCATCCACATCTTCAAGCGCCTTCCGGCGAATCAGCACATCGCCACCACAGGCTTCGATGATGCCGGGCGTATACAGCCAATCGAGATCGAGGATGCGATTGTAGAGAGATTTTTCCGGATGAATTTCGCGACGATGCCCCCAAACGACGGCCAGCGTTGGGTCCTGAGATATTGCATCCATCGCTGCACGTGCGAAATCAGCATCGAGAATCGTATCGCCATCCAGGAAGAGGACGAAGTCCGCTTTCGCTCTACGCCATCCGGCATTGCGTCCCAGCGCCGCCGTGGGGCGTTCTGCGTCGACTGAGATCACCTGCGCGCCATGGCTCGCCGCGAGCTCTGGACTGCCATCCGAAGAACCTGAGTCCGCATAGATAATCTCTATTTCGCCATCGATGCCACGCATCGTGCGAATGGACTCGAGGCACCTTGCCAGCCTCTGCCCTTCATTGCGTCCAATTACAACAACAGAAAGTGCAGGAGTGCTGTGAGTCGATGAGGAGGACGTCAAGCTTGTACCTCTATCTGCTGCTCAACTTCGGGTGTCTTGTCCCGTTTGCGGGGAAGAATGCGCGCTGGTATGCCTACAGCGATGGAGTTTGCAGGTACATCGGTTAACACCACCGCATTCGCGCCAATCGCAACATCGTCGCCAATGGTGATTGCTCCCAAAATCTTTGCGCCTGCTCCAATGTCCACGCGATTGCCAATCACTGGGGAGCCACGTTGCCCGGTGTTTCGCAAACCGACGGTGACGCCATTGCGAATCACGCAGTCGTCTCCAAAAACGGCATCGCCGCTGATGATGATGCCGCCAAAGTGATCAATGCGAAACCGTCTGCCCAGCGTAACCTCGCAGGGAAGCTCAATCCCGGTCAATACTTCACCAAATGGTTTGATTGCCTTGTAGAGAAAGGAGAATGGAAGGCGCAGCCAGCGCTGGCGGATTGTATACCGCCACCTGCCAAAGCGGTAGACCAGCATTGCCCACATCCCCTGGCGTGACCAGTCGCGATCGAAAGTGCGCCAATCCTCGCGAATATTCTCAAACACGGCGATTCCCTGTGATGCTTCCGATTGGGTTCAAATCCTACGCGTCCACATCGCCAGCCTTGGTTTTCATCTCGGCAATTTTGTATTTCTGCAACTTGTAGAGGAACGCTTTGTACTCGATGTTCAAACGCGCAGCAGCCTGCCTCCGGTTCCAGCGGGTTGCCTCTAAAGTATCGAACAACAATTTAGCTTCCGCCTGCCGCGATACCTCCGCCAGACGATCGATAGTGACGACATCCGCAGGCTGAGCGGCGTGTCCGTTTGCCTTGTGTATTGCCGGTTTCGAAGCCGTGAAAGAGCGCTTCATCTCCTCTACCAGCATGGACGCGTCCTGAAATACCAGGAATCGCCGCATCGTATTCTCAAGCTCACGCACATTTCCCGGCCACGCATGCTCCAGAATCACCTGCTTCAACTCCTCGGTCATCACCGGAGGTGTTGTGCCAGGCGGTAGATGCCTGCGGAGCAACTCCTCCGCCAATGGCAAAATTTCATGCTGGCGCTCGCGCAGCGGAGGAATCACGATATTGATCACATTCAGGCGATAGTACAGGTCTTCACGAAATGTTCCTTCATCGATTGCCCTGCGAAGATCACGATGGGTCGCCGCCATCACGCGAACATTTACTTTGATGGTGCGGCGGCTGCCGAGCGGCTGGATCTCTCCGTCCTGAAGCACAGTCAACAATTTGGCCTGCAGACGAATGTCCATGTCGCCAATTTCGTCGAGCAGGACCGTGCCACCTTCGGCAAGTTCGAACTTTCCGGGCTTGTCCATTGCCGCGCCGGTGAATGCGCCTTTCTCGTAGCCAAACAGCTCGCTTTCGATCAGCTCGGAAGGCAAAGCCGCGCAATTCAATTTGAGGAACGGCTTATTTGCCCGAGTCGAATATGCGCAGAGCCGCCGGGCCATCACTTCTTTTCCTACTCCTGTTTCACCGTGCAACAAAACGGGAACATCGGCTTTTCCCACGCGCATCAGGAAGGGTTCAGAGGAAGGCACATACGCATGGTTCGCCACTGCATCGGCGGATTTTGATGATTGCCGCTGTTGAGACTGTGCTGCTGGATGTCCGGAAGCATGAATCACTTCACGAATTGCGTCGTACACATCCTGATGAGAGAGCGTCTTCTGCAGGATATGCAGACCCTGCGAGTTGACGCGCAATTCGCTGTGCAGATCCTCAATACCGTTGACGGCAAGAATCGTCTGCAATGCAGGACGCAGGGCAGTCAACTCCGACATCACGTCGAGATCATGTTGACGCCGCATCGTTACTGTGCAAATGACGGCTGAAACTGGAAACCCAGTATCGCGAAGACATGGCATCGCTTCCTGCCAGCTCCGCATGGGAAGGACAGTATATCCATCTACCCCAAGACTTTGGATAAGCCGGTCATGCGCTTCCGAATTTTCGCCTATCAATACAATATTGTTGGACATGCTTGTACACACAAATTGGAGCAAGTGGCCATTAGCTGCGACGACGGAAACCAGTCTGGTGGCTTGGTCGAACCTAGCAATGAAGTAGTCTCCGTATATTGCCAAGGACTGCGACGCCATCTATACAGCTGCGGCGGGCTAAGTCCCCAGGCGAGTCTCTCTGAGGGAGAGGGAACACTACGTAACGAGCATACACGCGGCTCCGCAAAGGCGACAACACAACTTTAGGGGTAAGCACCTCACCTTCTCGTACCTACTCATCCTTTCTTCAACAAGTTAGCAAGCCTCGGAAGTACTTAGACCATGTATGTGTAAGTACTCCATCCATGCTTGAAAGCTTGCATGATCGCACCTGATATATCCCATACTTTTGTCTATTTTGGGAAACATTCCAACTTGTTGGGAACTCTTCTTATTTCCGCTACAGGTAAACCCAACAATATGTTGACAAATTGTCTTAATAGGTTTGGTACGCCAATTGCTTATAGGTGAGCAACAGCAGTTCCCATTCCCCCGACTTAACGAGCGCTGCGGTGAAACCAAATGATTGGTAAAGAGACAGTGACTTTCGGTCGATCCATATACCCGAACTTGAAGCTGCGAATCTACACCACGGGGATTCGACAGAACAGATTAGCCAAAATGCTGGGGATTGATGAAGCGTATCTCAGCAGAATCGTCAATGGCTTTCGCCCACCACCCGGCCATATCCGGGAGCAGATAGCGGTAATTCTGCAAAGCGACCCGGATTGGTTATTTCACAAGATGCAAGTCAGCGATGAAGCGTTGCTCATCGAGGAATTGCAACACAGGGCCGAATAAGTAGTTTTCGTAGAGCCCGCATGAACCACTTGATTGACTTGTTGCCGTATTCATTCATCCCCCGCAAAACTAGCGATTTTCTTGCACACTCTCGTGGCTGACATGGGCGAAGCCTGTTTCTTCACGCGAAGCAAAGAAGTTATGGACCACTTCCGCACAATCCGCAGTTCCTGGTTTGCGATTCAGACCCGGTACCGCTACGAACATCGTATCGCCCAGGAACTCAAGGCTAAGGGCATAGAGAGCTTTCTTCCCACAGTGCGTGAGACGCACAACTGGAAAGATCGCTCCAAAACCCTTGATGTGCCCGCATTCGCCGGCTACCTGTTTGCCCGCTTTGAAGCTACCCTGCAGAATCGTGTGCGCGTTCTCGAAACTGCCGGTGTAGTCAACCTGCTGGGCAAACAAGGCAAACCGGAACCTGTTCCGGACGTTGAGGTAGCCGCATTACAGCAGATGCTCGCCAGCGGTGTGCAATGCAGCCGGCATCCTTATGTTGTCATTGGCGCTCTTTTACGCATCAAATGCGGTCCCCTCCAAGGCCTTGAGGGACGCGTCATTCGCATTGCGAATGCCTTGAAACTCGTCATGAATGTTTCCGCCATCAATCAGGCGCTTGCCGTCGAGGTATCGCTGGAAGATGTCGGAGAAATCGGCATTTTAGATAACCGATACGCTGCTGGCCTTCCGGCTAACTGGACCGCCAAACCACTGCCAACAACAGAAAACTACGCGGCACACGACACGAGGATCTAGAAAACATGCCTGCCGCCACACATATTGTTCCCCCTCCCGTAAGCGCTCTCGCTGACCATGCCAGCGGGATCTACCCAGTTTCTGCTTGGAGTTTGCACGATGCTTAGTACGCTAAACACTTCAGTAGCAATTCTCGGTGTTCCTTTCAATAACGTCACCATGGATGAAGCTATCTCCATCATTGAGGAAAAGATCGCCGCCGGAGGCTTCCATCAGGTAGCCACTGCCAACGTTGATTTCGTAAACAACTCGATTCACGACAAGGAAATGCACGACATACTCTGCTCCTGCGATCTGATCGTGCCCGATGGCATGCCGATTGTGTGGGCTTCGCGCCTGATGGGTACCAAACTCAAGGAACGCGTCAGCGGTGTAGACCTTGTGCCGCGGCTTGCAGAATTGTCGGCGCGGCGTGGTTATGGCATTTATCTGCTGGGCGCGAGTGAAAAAAGCTCGAAGCGTGCCGCAGAGGTGCTCGAAGAACAATATCCTGGCGTGCGCATTGTAGGCCGTTACTCTCCGCCCCTGCGCCCGTTGGAAGAGATGGATCACGAAGATATCCTGAGCCGCATCCGCCAGGCTCGGCCCGACATTCTGCTGGTCGCCATGGGAAATCCGAAGCAGGAAAGATGGCTAGCCATGCACCGCGATCGTCTTGATGTCCCGATCTGCATCGGCATCGGTGGATCGCTGGACATGATCGCCGGATACATCTCACGCGCGCCTCTCTGGATGCAGAGATATGGCCTCGAATGGCTATACCGCGCCGGTCAAGAGCCCAAGCGTCTCATACAGCGCTATGCCAATGATGCGATGACTCTGGCGGTATATCTTCCTGCGCAGCTTGCCATGAATGCGCTACAGCCAGCACGGCCTACTGCATCGAATGTCCTCATCGATCATTTTGAAAATGCGATGATTGTCAAGATCGTTGGAAATCTCGCTGGGACCTTGTGTGCGAGGTTCGAAGCGAATCTTCGCGAAGCATTAACAGCAGGCAGGCATATTGTTGTCGATATGGCTGACTGTACTCATATGGGACCTGAAGCTCTCGGCTCTCTGGCACAGATTGCGCCGTCGATGAAACGCCTCAAGCAGCAACTGTGGATTGCACAGATGCGGCCACATGTCGTTCGCCTGATGCAGACATCGCGGCTTGAAGGCTACTTTATGGTGACATCCAGCCTGAGCGATGCCCTCTACAGAATCGCCAAAGCTGATCGTTATGCATTTAAGCCGATGCTGGCGCCGCAGAGACTTGCACGAGCCAGCAAAAAAGCTGTGCAGGTTCGCGTAGAAATGTTGCTTGATGTTTGCAGCACCATGAAGACAGTAAATGAAGGTGCGCAACTCAATTTCGACAGCACATTCAGCCCCGATGCCACATACGGATATACCGCTTCGCTGGGATAACAAATCAGGAAGGCATCTGGAATTTAACCCGGTATTTTTGTAGTTACAGTTTGGCGATTTCGAAATTTCTCCTGGAAAGTAGCAATGGACCCACTAGTACTCATCTCGATGGTGCTTGCGATTGTCGTGATTAAGCGGCAATCGCTCAATGACGCCGTAATCAAGGTCTACTTGCCATCGCTGCTCATCATTCCCGAGTTCTATTCCGTCCGCTTGCCCCATTTGCCGCCAATCGGCTTTGCCGCAGCCGCAATTATTCCCATCGGCTTCGTTATGTTCAAGAACCACTTACGGGATTGGAAAGTGCAGCGTGCGGATTTTTGGCTGGCTCTTTTCGTTTTGGGCGCCACCTATTCTGAATTGATTCGCGACGGCTCATCGGATGCAGTCTTCATGCTTGTCGAACAGATATTCTCTGTGGTGCTTCCGTATGCGATTGGCAAGCTACTGCTTGAACAGGATGGGATACGCGAGCGCTTTGCCCGTCAGTTCGTCCTTTTGCTCGCCGTAGTTGCAATTCTCTCCTTATGGGAATTCAGGATGGGCACGAACCTGTTTACGACGATCATTGGCATGTTCTTCCCAGCACATCATGCTTGGCTGATGCAGATACGCGGTGGTTGGATACGAGTCGCGGGTCCGTATGCTTCCTGCATTCTGGCCGGAGTCATCTTCCTCGCAGGTTGGATTCTCAGCATGTGGGTAAGTTACGTCGACAAAATAAGCGGAACAGATAAGAAATACTGGTTCGGCCTCCGCCGTTCGCTTCTTTTGCCACTCATCCTGTTCGCTGGCCTCATCATGGCGCAGTCTCGTGGACCATGGATTGGCGCCGCTCTAGCCTTTGTTGTCGCACGGATTGGGAAGGCGAAGAATGTGCGCCGGACTGCCATAGTAACAATTTGTTTTTGCTGCATCGCAGGCGGTATTGGCTATAGCTATGCCAACCGGTACACGGACGGATCGATGGCAGAAGCCAAAACCATCGAACAGGAAAACGCGATTTACCGCCGCCAGCTGCTCGACAACTACAAGCCCATCATTGAACAGGGCGGACTGTTCGGATGGGGCTCTGTCGATTTCCCCAAGGTCCCTGGTCAGAACTCGATCGATAACGAATTCCTGCTTCTCCAAATCACGCAAGGCAAGGTTGGTTTCTGGACCTATGTGTTACTTGGTATCGAGTCCATGATCGCAGTCTTCATGGCGGCGCGACGGGCTACACAACGAGTTGATCTTTATTTCGCTCTGAGTCTGGGTGGCATTCTTGCCGGGATATTGCTCTCCCTCTCGACGGTGTATATGGGCGCGCAAACCGGTCCACTCTTTTTCCTGTTTGTCGGTTGGAGCCAATCGCTCAGGCAAACACAAACATTCACCGCTGCGGCTCCGCAAGCTGTACCCACTGCGAGATTCGCCTTTCGACGCGTCTTCGCATAGGTCATTGCAATGTTCCTTTTCGCTTCCATCTTCGGCGCAGTTCTGACGGCAGTTACACTGCCGCTGATTCTCGAGCTTGCCCTTGTCACGTTTGCCGGATTTCTTCCCGTAAAGTCGCGCCGGAAAAACGGCTCTGCAGATGTTGCTTTCCATCTGGCGGTCGTCATTCCCGCTCACAATGAACAAATCCTCATCACGCGCTGTGTTCGCAGCATCCGCGAGTCGCTCGCCGGCAACACAAGAATCCTCGTCATTGCCCACAATTGCACCGATGCGACGGCGGAGAATGCACGCGCTGCTGGCGCAGAAGTATTGGTCTATGACGATCCGAAGGCTTCAGGCAAAGGCCACGCGCTGCGCCATGGATTCGAACATGCCCTGACCCAGCAGGCAGATGGCGTGCTTGTAGTCGATGCCGATTCCACAGTGTCGCCCAACCTGATTCGTCTCGTGCAGCAAACCATGGCCGAAGGCGCACAAGCAGTGCAGTGCCGCTATGAGATGCACAGCGTTACCGATAAACCAAATGCCCGGCTCGCATCGCTGGCCTTCCGCGGATTCAATGTCATCCGGCCCCGTGGCCGTTCACGTCTTGGCCTCTCCGCCGGGATTCTGGGAAACGGTTTTGGCCTTTCCCGCACTACTTTACAGGAAATACCCTACGAAGCTTTCTCTGTCGTCGAGGACCTGGAATATCACATTCACCTGGTCACAAAAGGCAAGCGCGTACGGTTTATCGACGAAGCCACGGTTTCCGCGGAACTCCCTGAGTCGACCGAAGGTGAAAATACGCAACGCGCTCGCTGGGAAGGCGGCAGGCTGCATGTTGCGCGAACCTGGTCCGGAAAACTTTTGAAGCGGATACTCGGTGGACATATTCGCCTGATAGAACCGTTGCTTGACCTTGCAGGTCTGCCAATGGCTTATGCAGTTTTCGCTTTGCTGATCGCTATCTGCCTGCCGGTAACCTGGGTGCGAATCTACGGTTTGATTTCGATAGCAGTGATCGCTTTGCACGTTCTATCGGCTGCCTGGGCTGGTCCGGACTTCGCTGGAACACTGATTCTGCTGGCCAAGGCGCCTTTGTACATTCTGTGGAAACTTCGCTTGATTCCTGGAGTTCTGCGTGGATCGAGCGCAAAGGCTAAATGGGTTCGGACCGATCGTAACTCCAGTTTAGCCGAACGTAACTTGACTTAGGAGTACTTCGTGATAACGCGACTCCAACTTAAGGAGTATTTCATGAGAGCCGGTTATCCCGCATGATAAGCAGTAGAGAAGAAAGTGCTGTGCTGACAAAGACTTGGGGTCTATGCCAAATGAAACACACCCTCAACCCGGCTACTGTTTTCGCCATGAGCTTACTGCTCGCAGGTGGCGCCACTTCTCTTCCTGCGCAGCAACCGTCCAGTGGTGTATCGACGCCGCAATCTGGTTCCAATCAGCCGAGCGCAACTCAATCATCTGAGGATCCGCAGCTCAAGGTCAGCCCTCTCAAGCAGCTGGAGAAGTTCGAGCCCGCCGCAGACGAGGAGTATCAACTTGGCCCCGGCGATGAAATCAGTCTGAACTTTCCAAATCGTCCTGAACTCTCGGCAAAATACACGATCGGCCCCGATGGCCGCATTACCCTGCCGCTCGCTGGCTCGCTTGTCATCGCCAACCAGACGCGCAGTACTGCTGCCAAGACCATCATTGATGCTCTTGCTCCGTACTATACAAATCTCACTGCCACCGTCGGCGTCGACAAGTATGGCTCCAATCGCGTGACTGTTCTCGGAAATGTGCAGCATCCCGGTGCGATCGTCTTCGATAGCACTCCGACGCTGCTCGATGTAATGGCGCGCAGCGGGCTTATGGCCACTCCGAATTCGAAAGACGGCATCCCGGAAACCTGCACCATCTATCGCGGCAACGGCCAGATTGCAACTGTCCAGCTAAGATCTCTGCTGCAGAGCGGTAATGCGCTTGCAGACATGCGTCTACGGCGGAACGACATCATCTTCGTCCCCGCGCAGCAGGAGATATTTGTCTCCGTCATGGGCGAAGTGATGCACCCTGGAGCTGTACCCCTCACGCCGCAATCGAATTTGGCAACAGTCATCGCCTCCGCAGGTGGCCTTGGTGAAGGAGCAGGTGGCTCTCCCAATATCCAGATTATTCAGAAGTCAACAGGCAAGGTTCGCACCATTCACTTCAAGGAACTCATGACACCGAAGGGCATGGACGAAATTTCACTGAACTCAGGCGATGTAGTGTTTGTCCCCAAGACCGGGTTCTATAAGACAACTGCTGTAATACAGCGGCTCAGCCCGGTTTCAACGCTTATGACCTTGGGTGCGCTGGCTTTTTGAGATCGATGCACTGTATTTCAACGCATCGGTGATCCGTTGTTACAAAATTGGCCTTGTTTCATATCGTAAGTGCCGATCATGAAGGACCTGAATCAATGCAAATGACGCAACCAATCCTTCCCGGACCGTACCAGACTCCACCGCCGCCCCAGCAGCAACAGATCAAGGCGGCAACTGGCGGCTCCGGAATCAAGATCAATGTGTTGAGAAGTCTCAAGATCCATAAGGTGACGGCCATTCTTGTGGCGCTCGTTACTCTGGGCCTGGGGCTGGCAGTGATCCTCCGTCACCACGACATCTATTCCGCGACGAGCATCCTCTATGTCTCGCCGAACCCCCATAAGACGCTGACCGAGGATCGCGAGCAGGAATATCCATACGAGACGTACATCCAGCAGCAAGTCCACGCCGTCACCCGTTACGATGTCATGGTCGCCGCGCTTCATAAGCTGCCTCCGGGCATGTGGCAACATGCGGACGAGAGCGAACAGTCTGCCGTGGAACGCATGCAGAAATCGCTCGAAATCAGCCGCATCGGCATGACTTACCAGGTGGAAATATCGCTTCAGGGATTGCGCCCTACGCACCTGGCCGAAATCGTCAACACCGTCACCGATACATTCATCGATAAGGCCAAAAACGAAGAGTTCTATGGGCGCGACGAGCGCCTGCAAACATTGCGCGATGAGCGCGCTCACGTACAGGCCGATCTCGATGCGCGATTGCAGGAGCAAGCCGGCATCACCACCGCGCTCGGCGTAGCGCAGGTTGGCGCTGGCGGTTCCGCTGATTCTTACGACGATCAGATACAGAGGCTCCGCACCGACTACACCGCAGCCCACCAGCAGCGTATTCAGGCAGAAGCGAAATTAAGCTCACTGCAGAGTGGAAATGCTGCAGCATTGAATGCCGCGGCTGACGAGATCATCGCAACCGATCCGCAATTGAGCGCGCTCAAGACATCGTTAGCCTCGAAACGTACCCAGCTTCTCGATCAGCTTGCCGGTCTTACTCCAAACAACCCAGTACGCAAGCAGACGCAGGAGCAGCTCGATCAAACAGAAGCCGCGCTGCAGCAGATGCAGAACGATCAAAGGCGCAAGGCCGCAACGCGCATCGAGCAACAATTGCGCGCCGAAGTAATCCGCACTGCCACCATCGAATCGAAAATTCAAGGCGATCTTCAGAGCCAGACCAAGTCTGCAACAGGTGCAGCGCCTAAATTCCAGCGTGCCGACTCCTTGAAGGGAGAAATCGAATACCTTCAAAAACGTTTTGCCAACGTCGATGAACGTATCCGCGATCTCGAACTGGAAAGCAGCTCGCCCGGTTCGGTGCATCTCTTTCAGCCTGCAAGAACACCGTTAAATCCGGAGCCAAGCAAAGCCGGGAAACTGATGGTCCTGTTGCTCCCAATTTCTCTCCTCATGGGAATTGCAGCAGCAGTGCTCTTCGACCTTCTCGATCCTTTCGTCCACACAGGAGCCGATATCGAATCTGTGCTTGGATTCGCTCCCATGGGTCTCCTCTTTGACGACAGCGAAGTCACACAACTTATTTCCGATGAATGTGCCTTGCGCTTAGCCGCAGGGATAGATCATGCAGCGCACGCAGCGGGAGTACGCACGTTCATCATCACCGGCGTCAATGCTGGCGCTGGCACTACGTCGGTCATCGAACGTCTGGGCAGCACGCTTGCCAAACTAGGCCGTAAAACGCTCACCATCGATGGCTCGGGTGAAACAGAACCAATTGCCTATGCCACAATTGGCGTTAATCCACTGAAGGGCGATAGCACTGGTCTGACTGTTATGGAACCAGTGATACCTACGGCCCATCCAAGTCTTCCGGCATCGACCGCGGTAGTTTCACAGCCGTTGCCATCCAAGACGAGCCTGCTCACCAGTTTCGTGGCAAGTGCCTTCAAAGATCTTACAAACGATTACGACATCATCCTGATCGATGCGATGCCCATTTTGAGTTCAGCTGAAACTGAATACCTGGCTCGCTTTGCGGATGTCACGATCCTCCTGGCAGAAGCTGGGAGAACCAAGAAGTCTGAGTTGAAACGTGCGGCTCGCCTGCTGGAACGGCTGAATGTTACCGGTGTTGCCGCCATACTCAACAAGGTGGTCATGCTTCGTATCGACAACGCTCTCAAACAGGATTTGCGCGAATTCGAAACGCGCATGAGCAGGTCCAACCTCCGCTGGAGGCCGCGCACCGGGTCCAACCAGGCTACTTCAGCGCCGCCGTTTAGCAGCGCCGACAATACTACTGAAGATGAATTCGTAAGCTTCGCGCGAGAGCTCTAGCTATTTGACTCACGCGATCTCCACTGGACTTAACTATGAACCGCAGCGACAAGCCGAAGGCTACACCTTCTCACTCACCTGAGAAGCGGGCGGCATCTGTCGCTAAGGGAGCAAAGACTGTTGTATCAGCGGAAAGCATCGATACAACTGTCGCCCTGCTCTGGCGGGAGGTTCTAAGCCTGCCTCGCATTGGCCTAGATGACAACTTCTTCGAGATTGGCGGCACCTCTCTATTAGCCACCGTACTGCTCTCAAAAATCATTCGCGCCTTCCAGCGTGAGATTCCCATCACTGCTGTTTTCGAATACCCAACGGTACGGGCTATGTCGAGTTTCCTTAAGGGCGACTCTGCGCCTGAGGAAACAGTGGCATTCAGTAGCCGCCCTGCAAAAACAACCCCATCTTCAGCTATCGCTATCATCGGCATGACTGGCCGCTTCCCTGGCGCGAAAAGCGTAGAAGAGTTTTGGACGAATCTCTGCGCAGGCACGGAATCCATCACCTTCTTCAAACCAGAAGAACTGAGCGCGCATGAGCGCAGACAATCAGAAGAAGTTCCTGGATACATCGCAGCACGTCCCATCCTTGAAGACATCGACAAGTTCGACGCAGAACTCTTCAATGTCTATCCCAAGGAAGCCGCGCAGATGGACCCACAACATCGCGTCTTCCTCGAGTGCGCATGGGAAGTACTCGAGCGCGCTGGCTACGACCCCACGAACGTCAAACAATCCACGGGAGTCTTCGCCGGATGCAGCATGAACACCTACTTCATGCGTAATCTTGTCACCGGACGCGAATTTCTCGAAGACTTCACCGGAGCCTATCAGGTAGACAACTACGTCACCATGCTGGGGAACGATAAGGATTTTCTCCCCACGCGCGTCTCCTACAAGCTCAACCTGCATGGACCCAGCATCAACGTGCAATCGGCATGCTCCACTTCGCTCGTCGCCGTAGCACAAGCTTGCCAAAGCCTGCTCACACAAGGCTGCGACATGGCGCTCGCAGGAGCCGTCTCCATCACCTTCCCGCAACAGCGTGGATATGTTCCACAGGAAGGTGGACTCGCATCGCTCGACGGCCACTGCCGTCCCTTTGACAGTAAGGCCAGTGGAACCGTCTTCGGACACGGTGCCGCAGTGCTGCTGCTGAAGCGTCTCGAAGATGCAATCCATGATAGTGATCAGATACTCGGAGTCATCCGCGGCTTTGCGCTCAACAACGACGGATCGGCTAAAGTTGGTTACACAGCGCCCAGTATTGAAGGCCAGGCGCAGGTGATCGCCCGCGCGCAGAAGATGGCCGGAGTCCCGGCCGACTCTATCAGTTATTTAGAAGCGCATGGCACTGGCACGCCGCTTGGCGACCCTGTAGAAGTAGCAGCCTTGAACAAAGCTTTTCGTGCAGCAACTTCTTCTACTGGTTTCTGCGCTCTCGGCACGGCAAAAGCTAACGTAGGCCATCTCGACGTAGCTGCTGGCGGAATCGGGCTTATTAAGACAGTTCTGCAGATTCAAAATCGCACCATCCCCAAGCTGCTTCATTTTGAGCAGCCGAACCCACACCTGGACCTAAGCAACAGCCCGTTCTATATCCCGCAGTCGCAACAACCCTGGAAAGCCAACGGCTATCCGCTCCGTGCAGGAGTAAGCGCCTTCGGAGTTGGTGGAACGAACGCGCACGTCATCGTCGAAGAGCCGCCCCAAGTCGAACCATCCGGTAACGGACACGAGCATCAGCTCATCGTGTGGTCGGCAAGAACGCCCGAGGTACTCGCAAGCTTAACCGACAATCTTGCGCAATATTTTGCAAAGCATCCGAATCTCAATTTCGCAGATGCCGCTTATACGCTCCAAACAGGACGCAGCCGCCACAAACATCGTCGCGCTATTGTCGCGAGTTCGGCGGAAGATGCGGCAAAGGCACTCAGCGACGCAACGAAGCAAGACCGCCATTTCGAGAACCCAGATGTGGTCTTCTGCTTTCCGGGCCAGGGCGTGCAATTCGTAGGCATGGGGCGCAAGCTCTATGAAACCGAGCCCGTCTTCCGCCAGCACCTCAACCATTGCGATGCCATTCTTATGCCTTTGCTTGGCGAAAGTCTGCTAAGCGTCCTCTACCCAGAGAATGCTATAGACGAAGCGCAGGCGCGGCTCAATCAGACACTCTATGCGCAGCCAGCAATCTTCGCCTTTGAATACGCACTCGCGCAACTATGGCTCTCCTGGGGCATTCAACCGGCAGCCATGGTCGGCCATAGTATTGGCGAATATGTAGCTGCTTGTCTCTCAGATGTCTTCTCATTGGAAGACGCGCTGCAACTCGTCTCCGCACGCTGCCACTTAATGCAGGATCTGCCGCGCGGATCGATGCTCGCCGTGCGCAAAGACGAACAAACTGTTGCAGGACTTATAAGCGGCGATCTCGATCTGGCCGCCGTCAATGGCCCACAACTCTGCGTCGTCTCAGGACCCGATGCGGCTATCGATGCCTTCGCCGCCAAACTGGACGAGCAGAAGATTTCGCATCGCAAACTCGCAACATCACACGCTTTTCACAGCAAGATGGTCGAGCCTGCTCTTGCGTCCTTTGCAGAAGCCGTTCGCAAGATAGAGTTTCATGCTCCCGTAATTCCATATGTTTCTACGCTCACTGGCAACTCGGTTACAGCGGAAGAAGTGGCACAGCCCGATTACTGGACCCGCCAGCTGCGTCACACCGTCCGCTTTGCCGGTGCTATTCGTGAGCTTTCGAAGACACCCGAGCGTATCTTCCTTGAAGTAGGTCCAGCCGAAACGCTCGTGCAGCTCATGCGCCAGACCATCGGCACGGGAAGCAGCGCGCCAGCCGTTCTTGCATCATTGCCGTCTACGCGTGATGGAGTTGCAGAAGACAAAGCCATTCTGCAGGCCCTGGGCTCGCTCTGGGCACTTGGCGCCTCGCCGGATTGGCAAACTTTTCACACAGGATATTCCCGTCGGCGTGTCCTTTTACCGACCTACCCGTTTGAACGCAAGCGGCACTGGGTTGAACAACCACAGCAGCAAGCGTTCCAAACAACACCGGAAACGCAACTGCCAGCCGTTATTTCAGCGGTGATTGCACCGCCTAATTCTTCTGTCGAGGCTGAACCCGTGTCTACACCCGCGACCATCACACAAGACGCAACCATGCTGGCCGAAGTCAAAAACCTGCTTGCTGACCTTTCAGGAATGGATATGACTGAGGCCGAATCCGATGCCTCTTTCCTCGAGCTGGGCTTCGATTCCCTCTTCCTCACACAGCTCACACAAGCCTTGCAGGGGAAGTACCAGGTGAAGCTCACCTTCCGTCAGATCATGGAAAGTTTTCCAACGCTCGGCACGCTCGCTTCGCATCTTGAGGCGAATGTAGCTCCAGCGTTACGCACGCCGGCTGCGGTGGTGGTGGCCACCCCTGCACAACAAACCGTGCAGACTCAGGTACCGGCTGCTATACAAGCTATTCCGGGCGATCAAGCAGGCTCATACGCTTCTCTCTTCGCTAGCCAATTGCGGGCTGTCACCGGGCTCATCAGCCAGCAACTTGAAATTCTGCGCGGCCAATCTGCATCCGTGCCCGCCGTGGTTACAATTCCAGCAACCCAGCCAATATCTGTAACTCCATCGGCTACAAATACTGTCTCTTCATCCACAACAGTTGAAACCAGGCCGGCAAAACCTGCCTTCACGCCCTTCAAGCCGCTCCAACGTGGAGAATCAGGCGGCCTTAATCCCCTTCAAGAAGACTACGTCCAGAACCTCACCCGCAGCTACAACGCGCGCACGAAGACTTCCAAACAATACACGCAACAGCATCGCTCCGTCTTTGCCGATGGCCGCGTCGTCTCCGGCTTTAATGCGCAGATCAAGGAGCTTGTCTATCCCATCGTCGTCGATCGCGCCAAAGGTGCGTACCTCTGGGATAAAGATGGCAACCGCTACATTGACATACTCAATGGATACGGCGCCATCCTCTACGGTCACTCGCCCGACTTTATCGTCGAAGCCGTCCAGAAACAGATGGAACTCGGTTTCGCCATCGGTCCGCAAACCGAGCTGGCAGGTGAGTGCGCTGAACTTATCCGCGAGCTCACTGGCATGGAGCGCGTCACCTTCTGCAATACCGGCTCGGAAGCCGTGATGGGCGCCATGCGCCTCGCCCGCACCGTCACCGGACGCAACCTCGTCGTTGTCTTCTCCGGCGACTATCATGGCAGCTTTGACGAAGTACTTGTGAAGTCGGTTGGCAATCAACGCACCATGCCTGCAGCGCCAGGTATCCCGCGAGAGAGTGTCTCAAACATGCTCGTGCTCGACTATGGGACCCCTGAGGCTCTTGAAATCATCCGCAAACGAGCCAATGAAATCGCAGCCGTGCTTGTTGAACCTGTGCAGAGCCGTCATCCTGAACTCCGCCCTGTCGAGTTCCTGCGCGAAATCCGCAGCATAACCGAGCAAAGCGGCTCCGCTCTCATCTTCGACGAAGTGGTTACCGGCTTCCGCACGCACATCGGTGGTATGCAGGCCGTCTACGGCATCCGGGCCGATCTTGCCACTTACGGCAAAGTCGTTGCAGGCGGATTGCCTGTAGGCATTCTCGCTGGCAGCGCCACGTATATGGACGCGCTCGACGGCGGTCAATGGCAATATGGTGACGACTCCTTCCCGGAAGTCGGCGTTACTTTCTATGCTGGAACTTTCATGCGTCACCCGCTGGCGATGGCGGCGGTACGCGCCAGCCTGCAGCACATCAAAGATTCCGGGCACGGCCTGCAAAACAATCTCGCCGCAAAAACTTCATCGCTTGTCGGCGACTTGAACAAGCTGCTCAGTGAATACGGTTATCCGTCACAAATTGAAACTTTCTCGTCGTGGTTCTACTTCGCCGTACCAACAGAACCGCGTCTCGCGCGCCTGCTCCACTATCACTTGCGCGAGCAAGGCATTCACATCCAGGAAGGCTTCCCCTGCTTCCTCACCACGGCGCATACGGACGCCGATCTTGAGTATGTTCGCGAAGCTTTTCGCAACGGTCTAGCACAAATGCAGAAGGGCCAGGCGTTGCCGCAGCTTGCTGCAACAAGCACGCCGGCACCTGCACCGATGACAAAACCTGCGGCTGTAGCCAAAGACATTCCTATCACCGAGCAGCAGCGCGAAATTCTGCTAGGCTCGCAACTCGGCGACGAAGCCAATTGCGCGTTTAATGAGTCGACATCGTTATCGATTAAAGGCAATCTTGATATCGAAGCCCTGCGTTCGAGTTTTGAACGGTTCATCGCGCGCCACGAGGCCTTACGGTCGACTATTGATGGGAACGGCGACACGATTCATATTGCTGCTACGCTTCCGTTCTCACTCGAAGCAGAAGACCTGGGCAGTCTTACCGCTATTGAGCGTGAAACCCAGCACGCGACGTTGTTAAGTCACGAAGCATCTACGCCATTCGACCTTCAAAAAGGTCCGCTCTTCCGCACACATCTCATCCGTCTCGCGCCGCAGGACCATGTGCTGATCTTCACCGCACATCACATCATCTTCGATGGATGGTCGACGAATGTGCTCTTCACCGAGCTAAGCGAGATATATAACGCAACGGTCAACAAGAGTCAGCCATTGCTCGCGGCTCCGCTCACCTTTAGCCAATACGCACTCGAACAGAACAAGCACCTGAACACACCCGAACGAGCAGCCGTCGAGAAACACTGGCTCGATCAATACAAGATTGTCCCTTCTCCACTGCAATTGCCCATAGATCATCCACGTCCCGCACTGCGTACCAATGAAGGCGCCACTAAACGCTTCACCATCGCAGGCGATACACTCAAGGCCATTCGCAAGGCAGGAGCACGTCAGGGCAGCACGCTCTTCACAACGCTGCTCGGCGCCTATGCGCTCCTCATGCACCGTCTCTCGCAACAGGATGATGTTGTCATCGGCATTCCTATGGCTGGTCAGTCCAAGCTTGAGAATGGGTCGACACTGGTAGGACATTGCGTCAATTTCCTACCCATCCGCAGTACCTTGCAGGAAGGGCAGACGGTTGCTCAATTCCTCAAGCAGACAAATAAATCGCTGCTCGATGCGTACGATCATCAGGACTATACCTACGGCACACTACTTCACAAGCTCAAGGTTCCCCGCGATCCATCGCGGCTTCAGCTTGTTGAAGTGCAATTTAATGTCGAACAAGTCGGCGCAGGCTTAAAGTTTCACGGCCTCGATGTAGACCTCAGCGCGAATCCGAAGAAGCATGTCAATATGGACCTCTTCTTCAACTTCGTCGATCGCGGCAATGAACTCTGGTTGGACTGCGACTACAACACAGGTCTCTTTGACGCCACCACCATCGATCGCTGGTTCGGCCATCTTGAATCTATTCTTGCCAGCTTCATCCAAAACGCCGAACAGCCTGCGGCACAAGTTTCTCTGTTAACCGCCTCACAAACTGCTCAACTGCTCGACACATGGAATAACACTGCGACTGATTATCCGCACGAGCAGTCTATTCACCGTGTATTTGAACAGCAGGTTACGCAGACGCCTTCATCCATTGCCATCACCAGCAGCAACGGTTCGCTTACTTATTTCGAGCTCAATGAAAAGGCCAATCAGCTTGCACGTTTCCTACAGCGCTCTGGTGTCACGCCTGGCGCAAATGTGGCAATCTGCCTGGAACGTTCGCTTGAGTCGATCGTTGCCCTTCTTGGAATTCTTAAAGCAGGCGCTGGTTACGTGCCTGTCGACCCGTCATATCCAGCATCTCGCATTGCATTCCTTGTATCGGACGCGGGCGCAAAGATTCTTCTCAGTCAACGGTCGATTGCTGCGAATCTGCCTAAGCTAGATACAAACGTCATCTGTCTCGACATGGATTGGCCAGCCATTGCAACGGAGTTAGGGACGAATCTCTCCGGCGACGGTAAAGCCAGCGACTTGGCTTATGTCATGTACACCTCTGGCTCTACAGGAAATCCCAAAGGTGTACTCGTCCCGCATCGCGCCGTGTTACGTCTCGTCAAGAACAGCGCCTTTGCCAGTTTCTCGCCAGACGAAGTCTTCTTGCAGTTAGCGCCGCTCTCTTTCGATGCAGCCACGTTCGAAATCTGGGGAGCGCTACTCAATGGAGGCAAGCTTGTATTGGCGCCTGCCGGCCGCATCACTCCCGAAGACATCGGCCAAATCCTTGCAAGTGAAAAGATCACCACTCTCTGGCTCACCGCCGCACTCTTCCATCTTGTAGCCACCGAACACATCGAGGTTTTGCGTCCGCTGCGCCAACTGCTTGCTGGTGGCGATGTGCTTTCCGTCACGCACGTGCGTCGCGTGCTTGAAGAGTTGCCGCATCTACGCTTGATCAATGGCTACGGTCCAACCGAGAACACCACTTTCACCTGCTGCCACTCCATCACGCTGGATAGCCTCACATCCGGCACCGTTCCGATCGGACGGCCCATCGCCAACACGCGCATCTATATTGTCGACGTGAACAAAACACCTGTACCTGTGGGCGTGGCAGGGGAACTTTATGCTGCGGGCGACGGGCTCTCTCTCGGCTACCTCAATGCAGCCGAACTCGCTGAGCAAAAATTCATTGAGCATACCTTCGAAAATGGCAAAATCGAGCGCCTATATCGCACTGGCGATCTAGCCCGCTACCGAGCCGATGGCATCGTTGAGTTCCTCGGACGCGCGGATACACAGGTAAAAATTCGCGGCTACCGCATCGAACTCGCCGAGATCGAACATGTTCTCGAAAGTTCGCCGCTGGTGCGCTCCGCCGTCGTAGCCGTCCGCACCGACTGGACTACGGCTCATGATGCACCGGGCGACAAACGTCTTGCGGCCTACATCATACCTGCGCAGACAGGTGACTCATCTGCGCTCGTCACTGAGCTTCGCAAGCACTTGCAGCAGCAACTTCCGGAGTACATGCAGCCGGCCGCTATCATGCTACTGGATAGTTTCCCGCGTACAATCAATGGCAAGGTAGACCGCCATGCGCTGCCTGCGCCGCAGCCGGAACAGCTTATGCGTGAGCGCGTCATCATCTCGCCGCGCAACGATCAGGAAGACAAGCTTGCTGGTATCTGGTCGAAAGTTCTCGATATCCAGCAGATCAGCATCAACGACAGCATTTTTGAGCTGGGCGGCGATTCGCTGCTTATCTTCAGAATCAGTACGCTAGCAAACCAGGCAGGGCTGAGACTCACTGCACGGCATATTTTTCAGTACAGAACCATTGCCAACATTTGCGCTCAGCTTCACGAGGAAAAGCAAGACAGTACAACAGTAGAGAAAACAGGCACGATCCAGGCGATTCCCCGCTCGCTCCATCGCAGACCTAAAACGCTGGTGCAGTAAATTGCCTTGGATATGAGAACAATGACACGACCCTACACGGAAGAAGATGTACAGGCCGTTCAAATGGGAGACGCCCAAACCGTGCACACGTCCGCATCTGACGAAACGCGAACAGAGGGTATATACGTCTTCCCCGCGAGTCTGGAGCAAAGCCGCTACTGGATACTCGACCAGTTGAGCAGCGCCTCCACGGCCTCAAATATGGCAATCGCCTTTCGTCTCGAAGGCGAAGTACGCGATCAGATCGTAGACCGTTGCATCCTCGCGCTCACGTTGCGGCATGAAGCTCTGCGCACTACTTTCCAGATGGTCGACGGAAATCTATCGCAGATCATCTCGGAAGAACCTCACTATGGCTTCGATATCTCCGATCTGCGTCATCTGCCTGAGGCCGATCGCACTGCTGCTGCCGAAGCTCTTATCCAAGAGCACAGCCGCGTGCAGATCGATCTTGCCAAAGGCCCCGTTTTTGCGGTGCGTCTGATTCACGTTACGGATCAGGCGCACTTCCTCGCCTTTACGCTTCACCACATTGCCTGCGACGGCTGGTCCAACGGCATCCTTATTCGTGACTTTGCGGAACTCTACGCCGCATTTTCAGAGGGCCGCGCCGCCAATCTCCCGGAACTGCCATTTCAATTTGCCGACTTCACTGTCTGGCAGCAGGAATGGCTCGAAAGCGATCAAGCCAAAACCGCTCTTGATTATTGGAAGCAGCACATCAAGCGCGATTTGCCTGCTGTCGATCTGCCGTTGGATCATCCGCGCTCCGCGCAAAAGAGCTTTCCAGGGCATATCGAGTCAACCCTGCTTTCGCCGAATCTCACTGCGCAATTGAAGAACTACTGCCGTCAGCACGATGCAACCATGCATCAGGTACTGCTCTCGGCCTTCGAAGCATTGATCTCGCGTTATACGGGCCAGGAAGAATTCCTCCTCGGCTCAACCATTGCGAATCGCACACAACCCGGCATGGAACATGTCGTCGGCCGCTTCGCGCATCCGCAGGTCATTCTGGCCGACGTGCAAGGTGATCCCAACTATAAAGAACTTCTGGCGCGCGTCCGTGACTGGAGCGCGAAATCCTATGCACACCAGGACCTGCCTTTCTCTCGACTTACCGAAGAGTTCCAACTCGATCAGGCAGGAGCAACATCGCAATTCCTGCAGATCTACTTTGTTTATCAAAAGGCTTTCATGCAGCCGCAGGAAGCGGGCGCGCTCAAAATCATTCCCCGCTCCTCGGTAAGCGGCGGCGTGAACTTCGACATGCTCGTCAGCGTCGTCGAGCGCGCTGAAGGTCCACGCCTGCAAGTCGAATACAACACCGTTCTTTTCGAACAAGACCGCATCCGGCGCTTCCTCGACCAATATATTCGCGTGCTTGAAGCTGTCATGCAGGACGACGGCCTCGCCGTCTCAGCGCTTCCATTACTCTCACAGGAAGAAGAGATCGCGCTCGCTAAAGCAGGCCATGGGGCGCCGTTCACAAAGCACTGCGCGGTCTCTCTTCCCGAATATTTTGATCAGCAAGTAGAAGCCCGCGGAGAATCCGCAGCAATCGTCACTGACGGTCAGCACGTAAGTTGGAAGACGCTGCAACAAAAGAGTCTGCAATTTGCCCACGCTCTGCAAAAACTAGGCGTGCGTTCCGGTCAAATTGTTGCCCTGCACATGGAAGCTTCAGCAGACACCGCAGCAGCCGCAATTGCTCTTTTGAGAATTGGCGCAGTCGCACTGCCGATTCCATCGACAATCGAATCCACGGAATGGGGGCAGATGCTGCTCAGGCTGCAGCCGACCTATGCGCTTGCGTCGCAAAATGTGACCGGCAAATTTGCCCGCATCATCAGCGTTGAATCGCTCGCTCAATCACCGTCTACTACTGCGTCGCTCTCATATCCAAACTCTTCAGCCATTGCATGGCTAGGCATTGACATTGACTCCACCGGTCAATATGAAACCATCCCTATTTCACACGACGCCACACTTGCAAGCCTGATTGCCGTGGCCGGATCGATTGAAATGAATGCAGGGGATACAGCCCTGATCTTCCCAGGGGAGGCTTCCATTGACGTGTGGACTGATCTATTGTTGCCGCTTATGTCCGGAGCAAGCATCGTCTATCCTGGTAACCATCCCGCATCGCAGTTGCAGTCGCTCCTGGATCGCGAGCAGATATCCTTTGCATTCGCCAAGCCCTCCGAGTGGCTACATCTTCTGTCCACTGGGTGGAAGGGCGACCGGCGTCTTAACGCGATTGCACGTGGTGCGCGCCTCTCTGCCGGGACAGCCAGCAAACTTGCCAACATCACGAATAGGATGTGGTCTCTGCTGTCCTCTCCTCTCACCGCAGGGCCATTCAGCATCGCTAAAGTGGAGATGAAACGGGATGTCCAATGGCCTGCGGCTCCTCTTCCCGGCGAGAATTTCGTTATCGTAGATAACTGGGATAATCCAGTTCCCTACGGAGTGCATGGAGAACTTACCGTCAACAAATCTGCATCGCTCATCCATACCGGTTTCCTCGCTCGATACACAGTGCATCGAGGATTTGAGATTGTAGAAGCGAGCCGCCGCTCCACGCGTTTGCATAGCTATCGGCTCAGACTAGGCGAGTTAGAAGATCTGCTTCTCGAGCATCCTTCAGTTGCCGAGGCTGTGGCCAATATTCATCGCACCGCCAACGGCTCCGAAGTGCTCGCCGCCTATGTGATTGGGAATGGCGGTACGCCGCCTGCATCCGCGACATTGCACGCACATTTGAAAGCAATAGCGCCTGGTCATCTCGCATCAGCGGAGATCATTCCGGTCGATACCATTCCGCGCAATGCGGACGGCTCCGCGAACTTCACGCGGCTTCCTGCGCCTGGAGCAGCGAAAACGCTCGGCCTCGCAACAGCCGACTATGCTCCACCGCGTGATGAGCTCGATCAAAAACTGATCTCCATCTGGGAAGAGGTGCTTGGCATCACCGGCATCGGCATCCGCACCAGTTTCTTTGAGCTCGGCGGATATTCACTCATGATCGTGCGTCTCTTTGCGCGCATCAATCGCGTGCTTGACCGCTCGCTGCCCATCACCACCATCTTCAACGCGCCCACAATCGAACAACTGGCGGACATCATCCGTGGCCACGCCGTCTATTCCTCGCTTGTACCCGTGCAACCCAATGGAACCAAGCCACCGCTCTTCATGATTCACTCATACCTTCTCTATGGAGGGCTCCCCGCCGTTCTCGGACAAGATCAACCCTTCTACGGCTTGCGCGAACTCGACCATGACGATCAGATGACGCTTGAAAAGCGCGTCGCTTCCTATGTAAAAGAGATTCGCTCCGTACAGCCACATGGCCCGTATCACATCGCTGGGTGGTGTGCTGCAGGGCCACTCGCTGTTGAGACTGCCCTCCAGTTCCTCGAAGCTGGCGAAGAAGTCAATACTACCCTTCTCTTCGACTCCTGGCGTCCCGGTTACTCAGCCGAGTTAGCAGCACAGCAAGTCGGGAAATCTGAAATGAGCCGCCGCGCAAAGCTCACGCGCAAATACAATTTCCATCGCCGCAAGCTTGAGGTTCTCTCCGCTAGCGGCAAGCTCAAGTACATATTGGGTGTCGCAATTCATAAGTTCCGCTCCACCCGCGATCGTCTGTATCTCAAGAATTGGGCTGCGGCGCAATGGCTCTTCACCAGGTTCGGCATGCCGCTGCCGCACTTCATGCACAACATCAGCCTTACAACATTCCATTCGTTACAGGAATACAAAGGCCGCATATTTCCCGGACGCATCACTCTCATCCGCGCCACCGAGGCGCATTATATTCCCGGCGTCGATCCCACTTGTGGCTGGAATACCATCGCTCGAGACGGCGTGGATGTTCTCTGGGCGCCTGGCGGCCATGAATCCATGTTCCTCGAACCGAATCTCAACGTTGTCGGCCAGATCGTCCAGAACTGTCTGCAGGAGGCTCATGCACCAGCCTCTTGATCTATCCCTCTTACTGGTCATTGCAGCGCAGCTATGCGTTGCCGCAATCTATATACAGCACCACTACGCTCAAAAACAGCAAATCATGCTCAAACAAACGAGCCGGCGCAGGAGCACGCATGTCCTCCGCTAGCGGCAGCCACACAAATAATTTTGACTCGTTGCGACTTATCTTCGCCACACTGGTGATCTTTTCGCACGCCTATCCGCTCGGACGCGGTTCCAACGCCACCGAGCCATTATCGCTGCTCACCCACGGTCAAATTACATTTGGGAATCTCAGTGTCTGGGCCTTCTTCATCATCAGCGGATTCCTTATCACGCAAAGCTGGCTACGTTCGCCTTCACCCGTCAGATACCTCAAGCGCCGCGTAGGACGCATCTACCCTGGCTTCATCGTTGCTACGCTTCTTTGCGCGTTGTGTATCGTTCCCTACGCAGCCGATCCGCATGCTTACCTGCCTGTCTCACTGCAAGAGTTCTTCTTCAGCACGCTCCGGCTTCAGCTATTCAAATATCCATTGGTCTTCGCGCACAACGTCAGCCCGAATCTCTTGAATGGCTCTCTCTGGTCTATCCCATTCGAATTCTGGTGCTATATCGGCGTCCTCTTTCTGGGCCTTACACAGTTACTCAAACGCCGTTACTTCGTGCTTGCTGTATTCGCCGCCGTCATCGGCTGGCATCTCTATCTCGACATCACTGGATGGCTGCCAGGCGGCAAAATCCTCGGACAAATCTTCGGATATCCGCTCTTCTGGGCAACTGTGTTGCCGTTTTTTCTCGCAGGCATGCTCTTTCACCTCTTCGGAGGCCGCGCGCTCCTGCGTACTCCCATCGTCATACTCGCCGTGGTCACACTCATTGCATCAAACTTTGTGCCTCACGGCTTTATCGTCACCATGCCCACGTGCGGAGCATATGCCCTCATGTGGCTGGCTTATCTGCCCGCGCTGCATCCGCTCAACCTCGGCCGCTATGGCGACTTCTCCTATGGCACATACCTGTATGCTTTTCCGATAGAACAGCTCATCGTCATGCGCTTCGGCGGCAGCATGCACCCGTTGAAGCTGTTCCTGCTTGCAGCTCCAGCTACGCTCATCATCGGAGCACTCTCCTGGTTCCTCGTCGAAAGACATTTCCTCGGAAAATCTGCTCAACTCAGGCACGAGGGCCAGACTGCGCCTGTTCATCAAAAATCAAAGCTGGAGAGTTCGCCCAGCTATATTGCACACAGCCTGCATGCAGCGGCTCCTGCTGAGAAAGAAGAGGTCTATGCAGGACTCAAGGTTTAACTCTGCTCTTTTTTTAGTACTTGAAGGAGGCAAAAGTGACTAACCCTGCCTCCCAGCCGGCACCGGTGCAACCACGCCGCGTCTTCATGGTGCTCTCGCCGCGCTCGCTGGTCTATGCCCGCTATGCGCTCGAAAGCCTCTTTCGCAACGCTGCGGAACTGTTGCATGTCCACCTCATCACCGACTCACCGGCCGATAGGCAACAGCTCGCCGAAGAGCTTTCTGCGAATCAACAAACCGGACGCCATCAGTGGTCCGTCTACGCCGAGGATGACTTGGAAGATATGGAAGCCTCGCTTTTTGCACGTTTCCCCAATCTCCGGCTCTTCCGTAAAGGCCATCCCTGCTGGCGCAAGATCACAGATCCTATTCTGCTCAGCGCTCCTGGTGAAGAGATGATCCTGCTTGATCCGGATCTCTATTTTCCTAACCGTTTCCGTTTCGAACCCACGCTGAATCGCGGATTATTGCTCATGTGGCAGAAACCGAATTGCCTTTTGCCGCCTGAGACCGTGCTCAAGGCCATGCAGGAAAAAATCCACCTCGCCCATCACGTTGACATCGGCGTCGCTCACTGGCGCGGCCCAGTCGACCTGCAATGGATCGAGTGGCTTCTGCAAAAACTCGATTGCCGCAATCTGCCGCGACTCATGCACATCGAGGCCATCGTATGGGCCGCTCTCGCCATGCGCATGGGCGGAGGACATCTCGACCCGGCTTACTGGCATTGCTGGCATCGCAGCCAGGCCACACGTCTCATGCTGAAACTCGGCACAACTGGTTCTCGCATTCTCCGCTCCGAACCATTCCAGGGCATGAAGTGTTTTCACGCCGGCGGAGAAGCCAAGTACTGGCTCGCGGAAGCCAAACAAGAAGGATTGCTCGATGGCGGTAAAGCTCAGGTAGAACAGGGCCACGTCGTTCCGTTCACCGAACTCACACCCAACCACTATCGACGCCAGCAAAGTGTAAAACGCTGGCTCGCCCGTCTCGGCTACTACAATGTCTTCCAGCCAGTGTAATGAACGGAAATATAGATTCTACTGCGACCTGTAATATGCGCATCTGCATCGTAGCCGAACACGCCTCGTACCGCTTTGGTGGAGAAGCCGTCCTTCCTCTCCACTATTTCGCAAGGCTGCGTCAGCGCGGCATCGAAGCATGGCTCGTCGTTCATTCGCGCACTCAATCAGAAATTGAAACGCTTTTCCCCACGGACAAGCACCGTCTTCGATTTACATCCGATACCTGGCTCCACAAATTTCTCCTGCGGCTTAGCGGTTTTCTTCCACGCCGCGTCGCTGGAATGACCGTGGGACTTATCAGCCAGCTCATCACGCAGCGCGAACAGCGGCAGGTAGTCCGCGAACTCATCGCCAGCGAAGGCATCGATCTCGTCCACCAGCCGATACCCGTTTCTCCGCGTTTCCCATCTCTGATGGCCAATCTCGGAGTGCCAGTCATCATCGGTCCGATGAACGGCGGCATGGAATACCCAAAAGCATTCCGCCAGACGGAGTCCTTCTTTAGCCGCGCCGCCATTGGCATCGGGCGCTGGCTCTCCAACTTCGTGCATACGCTTCTTCCCGGCAAAAAGAATGCAGACATTCTGCTCGTAGCCAACGAACGCACGCGCCTGGCTCTGCCCTCATGCGTACAAGGCAAAGTTATCGAGCTAGTGGAAAACGGTGTCGACCTCAGCACATGGTCATCTCCTCAATCCACGCCGCAACCTGCAAGCACAAACCGGTTCCTCTTCATAGGCCGCCTCGTCGATTGGAAATGTGTCGACATGGCCATCGAAGCTCTCAGCAAAGTGCCCGGTGCCGAACTCGAAATCATCGGCGACGGCCCCATGCGAGCAACCTGGCAACAAATCGCTGAAACGCTAGGTATCGCGAATCGGGTTTTCTTCTCAGGATTCCAGGACCAGAAAGAATGCGCGCGACGCCTCTCATCAGCAGTCGCACTCGTCCTGCCAAGCATCTATGAGTGCGGAGGAGCAGTCGTCCTCGAAGCCATGGCAACCGGAACCCCAGTGATCGTCACCAAATGGGGAGGCCCAGTCGACTACCTCGACGAAACCAGCGGCATCCTCATCGACCCCGCCAGCCGCGCCGCAATCATCGATGGCTTCGCTAAAGCTATGCAACGCTTGCTCGATTCTCCCGAGCTCCAACGCCAGCTAGGCGCCAGCGGAAAACAACGCGTCCAGCAGCATTTCGATTGGGAAAAGAAAGTGGATCGCATGCTGGAAATCTACGCAATGGCCTTATCGTATGAAGTCGAACGAAACCCTCTCATACCACTTGTTCAATAGATGGTATCGACATACAGCGATCCATAATTCCCGCTCATATCAAACCGCTAAAAATAATCACGCATTTATTTCGCAAACCGCCGAACGCTGAAGGAAATCGGCAGCCCGATCACAACCATGTGTACAAGCAGCCCTAGTATCAGGTCATGCAGTTCGTAAGGGCCTCTTGCGTGAAGCGCGGAGAGCGGCAAAACAATCAGATTCATGACCTCTTCCACCGCGGCGCCATAGAACAGACCGCATACCAGCGGGTGTTCTATCAAGAAATCCAACTTGCGGCTTGCTGCGTAATAAACAGCCGCGAATGAGAGCGCGATAAAGAAATGCAGCAGCACACCCAGAACATAAGTGGCTGCACCTCCATGGACAGCCTTCGGCCCTAGCAGGCCTGCGGCAATCGAGAGCGGAATGTCCCATCCAAACAGAATGCAGGCTTGTGTCAGGTCCAAAGTCCCGGCAATCAGGCCGCCCACTGCGATTGCCAATAGAGCATTCCTTTTCCTCGATGGCCCAGGCATAGAATTTCCAATCATCCGATATGCTCTCTTTCTTCTTTGATTTGTTTTCCACTCGCAATTCAGTTGGCGAATCTTCCAAACACATAGCCAAACAAGGTTTACGATACCTATGTAAGCCCCGGGAAGTCCTGAACTTGGCCTGAAACACTCTGAATACTTCTGAAAGATCCTGCATGGAACGTTCAAACACAACAATGCTTCGCATCGGTGATTGGCAAGTCAATCCAACATCCGGCCAGATTTCTCGAGATGGGGAAACCGCTCGTCTGGAGATGCGGACGATGCGGCTGTTGTTATGCCTCGCTGAGCACCCTAATGAGGTCGTCAGCATCGATGACCTGCTCAACCAGGTCTGGCCTGAGGTAACCGTCTCTCCCGACTCTGTCTACCAGGCCGTAGCATCGCTCCGTCGCCTGCTCGGCGACGACCCCAAGCAACCCACCTACATCGCAACCGTGCCGCGACTGGGATATCGGATGGTGGCGGCGGTTAGTCCCTGGCCAAGTCCCCTGATCCAAGATCCCATCACAGAAACGACCACGACTGCCACCAACGTGCCGCCATCCCACCCGCGTCTCAGAGCCGGCCTCACGTGGGTATCTGTCGCAGTGCTCTGCCTCGTGCTCGGCATCATTTTTTGGGCCTTCCGGCTCCACGGCAGGGCCGCGAACAGCAATTACTCAGCCTCATCCGCCATTGCTGCCGAATCACAGAAATCCATCGCAGTCTTGCCCTTTCTCGACCTGACCGAAGGGATGAAAGAGGAGGAGTTCGCCGACGGCATAACCGAGGAGCTGATCGACAAGCTCAGCAAAATCCCCGGCCTTCGGGTACCGGCTCCCACATCCTCGTTCTATTTCAAGGGCAAACAGATACCCGTCGCCGATATCGCCAGAACGCTGGGTGTCGCATATGTGCTCGATGGGAGCGTGCGCAAGTCAGGCACCAGACTGCGGGTCGCAGCACGGTTGATGCGTGCTGACAATGGATACGTCATCTGGTCTGAAACTTACGACCGGCCATTCGACGACATCCTGATGGTCCAGGACGACATCGCCAGCGAGGTAACGAAAGCGCTGAAGGCCTCCATCGAGACGGGACCATAATGAATCCCGATGCACCCATCGAACGCGTGCCATCCACATGGCTGAGAAGCAGGTTCTCACTCGATGGCCGCAGCTTAATCTCTGTCTTACTGTTTGACGTGGAACTTCTCGTGGCACATGCATACCTGCGACGCTAAAAACATCGCAGGTACACACTCTGTTCAGGCTTCAAAACACTTCTTTTGGTCGAGATCGGAGATCAGGCCAGGCCCAGTTGGACGCCATCCCAGCAGTTCCTGCGTTAGCGCGCTGGAGGCCGGCATGTCGTGACCCATGAACATCCCGAGCCAGCCGAAGTGTTCGGCCGCCTGCTCAGGTGATTTGGAAACGACCGGCACCTTCAGGCCTCGGCCAATTGCCTCTGCAATTTCCCGCATAGACACGCCTTCTTCGGCGACCGCGTTATAACGGGCTCCAGCAATTCCCTTTTCGAGTACCAGTCTATAGAGGCGGGCGGTATCAAGCACATGTGCCGCAGGCCAGCGATTGAGTCCATCGCCGACATACGCCGAGACTCCTTTCTCGCGAGCTATAGCGGTCACATACGGGATGAGGCCTTGTTTGAATGGATCGTGGACCTGCGGGAGACGCACCACCAACACGTTTACACCACGGTTAGCCACGGAAACACCTGCTAATTCCGAAGCTTTACGAGGATTCGGGTGGTTGGGATCGAAATGGTCTTCAGTTGCCGGTTGACCTGGAACAGCGGTTCCCATTCCAGTTCCGGAGGTGATGATCAACGGGCGGTCTGAGCCTTCTAGCGCGGAGCCGAGTGCCTCGATGGCGCGCCTGTCGGTCTCACAGATTTCCACGAATTTCGAGAAGTCGTGGTTAAAGCCCAGGTGAATGACACCATCCGACATAGCTGCTCCGCTGCGCAGGCTTTCCAGATCTTCCAGATCCCCTCGATGCACCTGCACACCTGCGGCGGTAAGCGACTTGGCACCCGCATCTGAGCGAGCAAGTCCGAGCACCTGATGGCCCGCTTGAATCAACTCTTGAATAACGACAGAACCGATAAAACCTGTAGCTCCTGTGACGAAAACACGCATAACAGCTTCTCCTTGATCTCGTTTCATGACCAGGACTGCTAGCGCAGTCCCGTTATGCTTAAGATTGCGAAGGAGAAAATACGATCTATACTGTAAGTCCGTATTATCTTCGCGATCGTCCGGGAGGACGTATGGACCCGCTCTCAGATGTACTGTCGCTGCTGAAACCGCGCAGTTATATGGCCCGCGGCTTTGATGTGGGTGACGAATTGTCCATCCAGTTCGGCCAGCATGACGGCATCAAATGCTATGCCGTGGTTTCAGGTGAATGCTGGTTGTCCGTGGAGGGTGTTCCTGACCCGGTTCTCTTAAAGGCGGGGGACTGCTACCTGCTGCCAAGTGGACGGCCTTTCCGCTTTGCAACCGATCTGGCCTTGACGCCTGTCGACGCCCTCGCAATGCTTGCAACCGCGACGAGGCAGGGAGGCATCGCCCTCATCAATGGCGGCGGCAGATGCTGTATTGTGGGCGGGCACTTCGCCTTCACCGGCAATCACGCTGGCATCTTGCTGGGAGTGTTGCCGCCTATCGTGCATCTCCGGAAGGAATCGGACAAGGAGGCGATGCGCTGGTCTCTTGAGCGGATGCGGCAGGAGTTGCTCGAACCACAGCCGGGTGCCTTTCTGATCGCGCAACAGCTCGCATACATGATGCTGGTGCAGGCCCTGCGGCTGCATCTGGCGGAGGGATTGCGAGGCGGTGTCGGATGGCTCTTCGCCCTGGCAGATAAACAGATGAGCACGGCGATCACCGCTATGCACGA
>Ga0137415_10000574_pt1 | contig 35658 bp, 29 predicted proteins | sample CZODoug3_1_1_16f_FD_183082 | JGI IMG/M metagenome (GOLD analysis project Ga0137415, IMG submission 183082) | Vadose zone soil fungal communities from Angelo Coast Range Reserve, California, USA - CZODoug3_1_1_16fungal (Hybrid Assembly) | ecosystem: Environmental > Terrestrial > Soil > Vadose...
CGCGCAGCCACTTCGAATACTCGTCGAAGCCCGAAATTCGCGCCATGGCGGGCGCACTCGAAGCGCACCGACTACAACTCGTCTCGATGCACGCCCCCACCAGCCGGGACCTCAGCGCCATGCGCGAAAGCGGCACTCCGCTTTCCATCTGCGAAATCGAGCGCGTCCGTCGCGTCGAGGCCATGGACGAACTGAAGCGCGTCATTGACGTCGCCGACGACTTGCCTTACACGCGCCTCATCCTGCACATGGGCGGAGGGCGTGAAACCGCCGATCCCCGCAGGCGCGACGCGGCCTTTAGTACGCTCGAGCATCTGATTCTGCACGCGCATCACGCCGGCGTCACGATTTGCGTCGAGAATACTACCAGCGAAATGGGCGATCCCAGCTATCTCCGAGCCTTCGTCGACGAAACCCGCCTGACCGGGCTGCGCTTCAATTTCGATATCGGCCACGCGCACCTCGCCGAATTGCCGGAAGACGAGCGCCTGGAAAAGAGCTTCTTACCCGTGCGCGAACTGGTCTCCTCCGTCCATCTCCACGACAATCACGGCGAGAAGGACGAGCACATCCCGCCCTACGATGGCACCATCGACTGGCCCAAGGCGATCAAAATCCTGCAGTCTGCGCCGCAAACTAGTCTGCCGGTTGTGCTCGAATTAAAGGAAAAAACCGGGCCGGAAGCTCCGGGCGTGGCCGAACAACTTGCCGCCGCCCGCAAGTCCATGGATCGCTTTGAGATAGCCTGGTCCGAGTAGTAGTTTACACGCGGGGTGCCGGGGCCGAGTTTCCTTTGTCGAGAATCCAACCGTAAGTCAAAGAAAGATAAACAAGAAAAACCAGTGAGAAGAAGATCCAGCCCGCGGAGACGTGGAAGTTCAAAACGAAGCGCGCGAACCCGCGGTTACCGAAAATAACAAAAGATGCTATTCGAATGGTATTGCCGACGAGCACGGCGAAGAGGCCGGCGAAGTATGCGAACAGCGCCCGCCCTTTGCTGAGGCGATTCCAATCGAGAATCGTTACCACGCCAAAGAGATATCCGAAAAGTTCGAATCCGGTGATCCCGGAACACGATTGAATAATGGTTATGTCGAGATCAGGACCTGTGATGGTTGGCGTCAAGTCCTTGACGTAACCCAGCCCGGCCACAAAGAGCTGAGCCAATGCGTACACAAATCGACCGAGCAGTTGTCCGTACCACGGCCACACAGCCTCCATTGCTCGCCCAGGGGAAAAGGTGATGAACACGACCAAGGCGGCCATGCCTTCGTACTTATAAGCGGCCACCAGTTCATTCAAAAGGGAGAGCGGAAACAGCACGAGTGTCGGGAGGAAAACGGACAATTTGCATACCGCAACGAGTATCCCGCCAGCGGTGTGAGTGCCGGCCACAGGCTGCAGCGTGCTGGTCATCATGCGCGCAAGCTGGATCAACACGAAATGAGCAGTGAAAAACACGGCCAGGCGCCCGATCGAAAGTGTCAATTCGAACGGGCGGTCAGCAAGAACGGATGGCAACTTGCCGCGCCGCCAAACGAGAAGCAGGCAGGCGGCGGTCGCCCAAAGTGGAGAGGTGGTACGGAGAATCGGCGCGGCGAACTGATCTGCCGCTATCGCGCTCAGGGTCAGGGCCAGGACGAGGAAAAAAAAGCGGTGAATCGCGACGCTCCCTGATGGAATGAATTTGCGCGGAAGCAGGCCCGCGTCTGGAGGACTCTCCGTGAACACTTTATCCATCAAGAGTCCAATCATGCCTTGGCCGACGACAGAGGTGGAGGTCTAGTCTTGGGAAGGGTGGCGGCGACGCAGTACTAGATAGCCAACTATCCCAATAGCAACCGCCGCCCCAAAACCGAGGGCGGGCATTTCGGGGGCGCCGCTCCGGTGGTGGTGATGGCTATCATCATCTTCTTCGGCTAACACGTTCTGCGGTGCGAGAAGGAAGGACAGGCAGAGCAAAAGATAGATCTTTTTCACGAGTTCTCTCCAGAGCCAGAATGACGGGAGCAATTCAAAGACCAAAGGGAGTGGCCTGAGGAAATCTTGGAATGAACTTTAACCTTTTATTTACAATAAGATACGAGCAGGTTTGGGATTCTCCGGAGCCCGGCGTGCACAAGAAAAGCTTCCTTCTATCCCATTCCCTTCCGAAGAGGGGTAATCCGCTTCCGAGCCCGACAGGACGTAAGGGATAGCCCGGAAGGGTGGGAAAACTGCCTTGCGAGTTTCAACGCCGACGAAAAGTTTTGCTCTCCTCGTGTAAGAAAAGCCCCGCGATGCTTACCGATCATTTCACCTGCAAAGCGAGCCCGCTCCCGCGACTTCGGCGGTCGACCGCGCGACTGCCGCTTTTTCCGGGCGGAAAGAAAGTTTGAGGCCTTCCGTTGCGCCTACCGCGGGTTTCCAGCCCAAAGAGTGTTCAGCGGCAGAGCCGTCAAATGGACCGAGTGGCCGCAGAGAGCTGAGGCGATAGCGCGACAAAGGCAGGCTGCGGCCCAGCACCTTAGCCATTTGCTCACATAACCAAGCGCAGAAATACATCACACCCTTGGGAACGTAGGTAACGAAGGTTCTTGCCCCGGGGGACCGGCGGCAGGCAGCGATATACTCCCGCTGATTTACGGTTTGGCTGTCAACAATATTGAAGATCAATCCCATCACTCCGGACTTCTGCCTGGCGAGCAACAGAGCATCCACAACATCTTCCACAAAAACGAGCGGCAGGCGGAGCTTCCCTCGTCCGACGACGATCCAGCGTTTACCCAAGGAGATAGTGCCCGCTGGAGGAGAGTGTTCTCCGCCGGGTCCGAAAATTTGGCCCGGACGCAGGATCACAGCGGGCAGATTCCGGTCGCGCACGGCATCCAGGACCAGGCGTTCGGCTTGCAGTTTCGTCTGCGTATACAGACCTCTCCTGGCTGCATGAGGTTCATAGGGAGAGGACTCGAGGACTGGTGAGCTCGGGTTGTGGCCGCCATGGTCGAGTACGCTTAAGGAACTCACATAGATGAGGCGACTCACGTTGTGCCGCAAACAGGACTCGATTACGTTGCGCGTTCCCCAAGCGGTGCCGCGCTCGAAATCGGCTGGCCCGCCCTTCATCGCAGCCCCCAAGTGAAAAACCTTCTCAACGCCGTTGACTGCGTGATCCACGAATTCCGGATCGCCCAAGTCGCCACACACCATCTGTAGGCGGGGATTTTTTTCCCACTCCGGCACGCGCCGACGAACTTGCACTCGAATGGTCTCTCCAGTGTTCATCAAGCGATTCACTAGCGCTTTGCCGAGAAAACCGCCTGCTCCTGTAACGAGTAAAGCAGCCGGCGCCAGCATCTGTAACTGCCGTTCACGACAGCGAACTTTCTCCTGGTCGGCGTCGCGGCAAACAGCATCGATGGAAGCGATTACGCGCCGGCCTTCCGAAGCGGGAATGGGTACGGCAACTCCTTGCTGCAAGGCCTGGTAGAATTTTTGAATGGAAATGTGAATGCCGGGTGCTCCAGAGAGCCTGCCAGTCGCAAAACGCAGCACATTCAGAGGGACTTGCCAAAGCGTCTTGAGGGAGTTGTTGAGCGCGGAGACGACACTGCCCAGAAATTTAGGTCCTGGAAGGGTTCGAACGAGCGAAACCGTCTGAAGAAAAAAGTCCAGGTGTAAAATCCCTCGCGTGCCGTGCACGATGGCTTCGCTGCGAATGGGACGCACGTTCCACGAGAGATACATTTGGCCCGTCCCGCGTTCACAATGAGCAACCCCGCGCCATTCGTCGAAGAGAAGGTTCACGTCGTTTCCGCTTGAGCTGAATCGTATGTCGGTTTGCTCGACCTTCCCCAAAAAGGCCTCGATTATGGAGAGCCCGTGGACGCCCAGATCCTGGAGAGGGAAAAAGCCCTTGCGGAAATGCACTGGCAAGTCCGGCCCACCCGAGTAGGGGGGATAGTCGGAGCTGCGAAAGAAGTCGACACTCGTTACGGTGCCGCAGGCTCCTCGGGCGATCATCTCCAGAGCCTTCAGGATGATCGGGTCCATGCGCGCCGAGTGATTGACGGCAAGCACTCGCCCTGCAGCTTCCGCGGCCGCGACCATCCGATCGCAATCGGCGGCATTTTCCGCCATTGGCTTTTCGACGAATACGTGGCACCCCATCCGGAGGGCCTCAATAGCTACATTTGCGTGGGATCCGGGGGGTGTGAGCACATGAATGACATCTGGTTTGACGCTGGCCATTTCCGCGAGGGTGCGGAAAGCCATCGGCACATGGAATCGAGCGGCGACGTCCTGAGCCCGCGTCAAATCCAGATCGGCGATGCCCACTACTTCGGCGCAGACCACGGACTTGAGGGCTTTCAGGTGATGCGCACTGACGTACCCGGCGCCCACTAGAGCAACCCGGATCTTCTGGTCTTGAGACACTTGCTCTCCTCAGATTGGCGGTCACGCGCCCGCACTTTGCAGGTTGTCCTCCACCTCCGCGGGAAGGCAAGGGGGTGTTCCGCGTGGATCCGCGAACACGTTTCTTTGGTTGTTCAGTCCCGAATGACTGCTGTGAGGGACTGTTTGCGATCGGCTATTTCTGCGTGAGTTAATCCGCCGCTGCCGCCTCATAAACGCCACGCAAAGTGTAGCCCGCCTTACGCGCATCATCACAGAACATGGCCACGGTCTCGAGCGAGTAGTCGCTCAAATCCTTACCGGCAAGCGAAAGCTTCTTGAGGATATCCGGCGTCGCCGTGATGATATGGCACCCGATGGAGTCGGCCTGGAAAACATTCAGCAATTCGCGCGGGCTCGCCCAAATCAACTCAATCTGGGGCTGGGCGCGGAGAATCGCCATTGCCGCGGCCATCAGGGGAATGGGGTCGCGACCCGTATCCGCAATGCGGCCCGCAAATACCGAGACGTAGGCAGGCGCACCGCCCTGCAATGCTTGCGCGACTTCGTGCACCTGCTCCAGGGTGAGCAGCGCGGTAACGTTCACTTTTACTCCCGCGCGGGTCAGCCGCCGGACCACGTTGTACGACGGCTGTCGCCTCGTATTGGTCACCGGAATCTTGACGTACACATTCTCGCCCCACGAGGCGATGTATCGCGCCTGCTCTTCCATCTCGGAAAACTCGTCGGCGAAGACCTCGAACGAGATCGGACGGTCCTTGATGAAACTGAGAATGTCTCGCGCGAAGGTTTCATAGTCCGTGATGCCGGCCTTGCGCATGAGAGTCGGATTGGTCGTGAATCCCGCGATGTGCTTCATCTCATAGAGTTCCAGGATCGCCGCTTTGTCAGCGCCGTCCGCAAATAGCTTTACTTTAAGACCGGCTGGATTCATCAATATCCCTCCTTGGGATCTGAACGCCAAACTTAGTTCGCAGCCGCGCGTGCAAGTTTGCGGCTCGTAATGAACGTAACTGCTTCTCCCAAGGAACGAACACGCAGGGCGGGTTCTTTGATGGGGCCGTGCTCTTGGTAACCACAGTCAATCAAGATAGTGGTGCAGCCGGCGGCGTGTCCCGCATCGATGTCTCGCCAGCGATCGCCGATAAGGAAACTCTTTTGCAGGTCGAGCCCATGACGCCCCGCGGCGCTGTGGAGAAGCCCGGGAGACGGCTTACGGCAATTGCACCTGTCGTTGGTGTCGTGCGGGCAGACCAGCACGTCGTCGAGCGGCAGCTCCCGCCGGAGCAATTCATTCATCGCATCGACCTCGCGCTGCGTTTGTGTACCGCGGGCGATATCGGGCTGGTTTGTGACGACGACCAAGACAAAACCCTTTTCCTTCAGGAGAAGCAAATCTTCGCGCGCGCGATCGACGATCTCGAACTCGCTAAGATCTTTAGGCGGGTACGGCTTTCCCTCGCGAACCACTGCGTGATTCAGGACGCCGTCCCGGTCGAAGAACACAGCCGCTTTGCCCAGCGCGATCACTTGACCGATTCCCATTTTGTTTGCGCCTGCTTCAATTCCGGATGCGACACAAGAAGATGCCAGATCACCGCCTGAAAAGCCTCGGAATGCGGCGTGATGTGCGAGGAGTTGACCGTGGGAACAATCACACAGGCGTCGGCGACCTTCGCTGTATAGCCACCGTCTCTCCCCACGATGCCCAGAACCGTTGCGCCAACCGATTTTGCGTAGTCGAGTGCACTCACCAGGTTCGGACTCACGTTCTTGGCCGCATCGCCGCCGCCTACGGAAAGGATAAAAACCGCATCTGCCGCTTTCAGACGGCTCCCTTTCAACCACGCTACGAAAACGGAGCCCCAGCCCTCGTCGTTCGTTCTTGCTGTGAGTTCGGACACGTTGTCGGTGGGCGCGTAGGCCTCGAGACCCACGATTTTCCGGAAATCGTTAACGGCGTGAGAAGCGTTGCCCGCGCTGCCGCCAACGCCGAGAAAAAATAGCCGGCCGCCACGGTCGCGAACCGCGGCGAGAGTTGCCGCCAAATTCTCAATGCGATCGACGTCGAGGCTATCCACCACGGCCTTGACTTCGTCCAGGAACGCGTGAGTAAAAGTCGCCGTTGCCACCGATTCTGAAGCCATATCTCTCCTGTCACCGACGTACTGGAACAGCTAGAAGTTCACCAAGCTCAAGGAGACCGGAAAAAGAACCGATCTCGTAAAACCTTTCGGAAACTTCGGCCGCAGCAAGCTGATCGTCGGCCAGCAAATCCTGATAGACGCGCTCGAGGTCAAGAACTTCACCATCCGGATAGCGCTGGAACACGGTCACGTCGAACACGCCCAGCCCGTAATCGATGTGGTGCATCTCGGGCGACGCTTTGCGCTTATCGTAAACGTGGATTCTGCCGCCGCTGAACTCAACATTGCTGCGATCAAAGAGACCGTGGTTGGCGTACACGGTCATTAGGCCTGGCTTGTTCGAAGATGTGAATGTTTTCTCCACCGCAGCAAAGTTGCAGGTCAGATACGAATCCCCGTAGAGAACGAAAAAGGATTCATTCAAGAGGGGCAAGGCCTTGCGAATCGCGCCCGCGGTTCCTAATGGATTCTCGCCATCCTGCGAATATCGAACTCGGACACCGAACTGCTCCCCGTCACCCACGAAGCTGGCGATCTGCTCGCCAAGAAACCCAGTGCATAGAACAACTTCCGTGACGCCCTGGGACTCCAAGAGGCGCAATTGGTGAGCAATGAAGGGCTCGCCGTTAACGGGTAGCAGTGACTTGGGCGAGGTTTCCGTCAAGGGACGCAGTCGCGTAGCCAGGCCACCGGCCAGAATCGCCACAGGGATCATCCAGAAGTCTCCAAAGCTCTGAATACCGGACTGGTGCAACTCGACTGCCACCCAAATGGTCGTAACCCCTTGTACTTCATCAAGCTGGCAAGGTGGGTAGAGAGGCGATGGCATTAGGTTACTCACCATATATAAACGGCTTCCCACTGGGAAGTATGAAGGTAAGAATGATGCTGTCTCTATAAGTCATTGATTACAAATATGTTATTCAAGGAATGGGCTTTCTCCGTTCCTTGGTTGTAAATTCGGTCGGACCACCCTATCGGGACACCCCCACCTGCCCATAAATTTGTGGATGGGGGGAGCTTCTGCAGTCACCCATGAGAGCCGAAGAAAGGGAAAGCTTTGGGATGGCTGAGGCCGTGTTGGGAAAACCTTTTCCACGGCCTCAGGGGGTGCCATCGTCGAAAGCGGCGTGTCAAGCGTCTCTTATTGCACCTTCACGGTGACTTTGGCGGTGCTTCTGCCGTACGGTCCGGTAGCGGTCAAAACGTAGGTAGTGGTGTCGGCAGGGCCCACCCTGACGCGATCCCCGCGAACGACGCCAATCGATGGGTTGATGTAAAAATAGGACGCGTCGATTGAGTTCCATCGAAGGGTCGCTTGCATTCCTGCCGTCAAACTATCCGGTGATGCCGTGAAGCTGGCAATCCGCGGTGGACGCCCGATTGGCACGTTAGCTTCCGTTGTTTTTGCCGGCATCCACAAAACTTCGAAATCAGAAGCCCGCACTCTGCTGAGCTTTTTCAGGTCAAAGTTGCTCCAGCGGCTGTCTGGTGCGCCGCTCACATACATTTCGGTGCCATTATCTGCCAGGATGAGGCCGTACTTTTTTATCGCCGTGAGAAGGACTTGATTCGTTCGGGAGAAACCAGAGATGTCAAAGTTCGTCCTCAGGCGAAGCCGCATGCCCATCGGGATTGGCGAGCCGCGATTGGTTTGCGCCCAATGGATCGCGGGAGGAATGAATGCGGCGGGCGTTCGTGGAACGGTGAATCGCAGGGCGTGGTGAATCTCTCCAGAAGCCACTTCGTCATACCGCACAAGGCCTGGCAAGATTGGCAACCCTGCCGCGTCCGCCGAGGTCCACGCGTAGGGCCGTTTGTTAATCTCCTGCAAGTCCCAGACAGCGGCATTGTTCGCCGTCCACTGGCCTCCTCGAAAGGAGGCTTTCCAGAATTCGTACAACCAGCAAGTTTTTCTATCGATGACCACAACGTGATGATCTGTTCCACTCTCAACGGGAGCATTCAGCGGAATGGGCATCGGCATAACGTCGCTCTCCGAGGGATCGCTGAGGCTCACCCTCACAAGCGGGGTCGTGGAAGAATCGACGACAATATAGGGGATTCCGCCAGTCTGGTCATTGAAATCCGCGTGGAGTGGGGCGCTAGCGCTGATGTAGTTGATAATCGTAGCCGAATTCGGATCAACAGGCAGCGACGACACCTGTTGGTTCCACGCGTTGCCACTGGAGAATGGCAACAATCCTTTGAAGTCTGCGCCGATGCCCAAGCCCATGCTGCCGCAGCCCGAACTCACCATTCTAGTTACCGGCTTGGAAGGGCTCGAGGAAACTGAATCTCGCGGCCCACAGCCGCAGCACGCAAGGGCAAAAAGGAGCCCAAGGAGGCCCATGCATTCGAATGGTCTCAGTCTCGGCAGCCGGAGCGCGTTGGCCATCTTTCCTACCCACGAAGAATCCTGGCTGTCAGCAGCCAACCCGAGGATCAAAAACTCTATTCGAAGACTACATTATTCTTAGGCCTTTGCCAGCGGAGGGACTAAGCCGCTAACGCAGTTCTTGGTATGAGTCGAGTCAGGGAACTCTGAAAAGCACTGGATTTACTTCTCCATTGTGAGTTCGGAACTCAAACCCAGATATTAATAATCTTCGGCACGAAACGCCCTCAGCGGCAAGAAAGGGCGAAGTGGAGCACGAAGTCCTCGAGTGGTTGGCAGGCTGCATGAAGAGTTGTTTCAACCCCCCTCCCGCAACTCATTGATTCTGAACGGCCAGAGGGAGGTCTTGGCACTACCTCTAGTCATCTCTTCTCTTCCATGGAAAAAACCCCTTTCAATGGCAAAACAATTGCTCCAACATCAGTGAGCGTTAACCCTTGAGTCCCCGATTCGCACCCGGGCTATCCACAACGCCATCGGACTACAAAGGCCAAGACCAAACTGACGCACAGAAACGAGGATCAGTGGCTAGAGCACCGAAAGCACGACCTACACGCGTGGGGTTTATCGGGGCGGGAGGAATTTCATCCAAACACGCAGAGTCCCTAAAGTTGATTCCTGCAGTAGAGCTTGTGGCTATCTGCGATGTCGTCCCGGCTCGCGCCCAGGCTCTCGCGGGCCAGTTCGGTGTTGCTCAGGTATTTTCTTCAATGGAGGAAATGTTTAGGAAGGCGGAGCTAGACGTAATACACGTCCTGACTCCACCTCAGTATCACGTTGAGGTTGCGCTGGAATGTTTGCGTGAAGGGCGCCACGTCTTGGTTGAGAAGCCGCTCGGTCTTTCCGCGACTGATTGCGAGAGGCTCCGCACCGAAAGCCAACGCAAGGGATTGCTCTGTGGTGTTAATCACAATATGACACATGTTCCAGTTGTCGATAGGCTCGTTGACGTGGTCAGGAGCCGAAAACTTGGTCGCGTAAACCATCTGATGATGAACGCTTGCTTTCCCCCAGGGTTCATTCCACTTTCCGACTTGCGGAATTTCATGTTTCGCGATCCCACTAGCATGATTTACGAATTCGGACCCCACCCATTTTCGATAGTGCATCGATTTATGGGACGAGTGCTTGACGCTCAGTGCCTCGCCTCTGGAGAGCGGAAATTGCCTGGCGAAAGAAGTATTTTTGAATCGTGGCAAATCGCGTTGATTTGCCAGCGCGGCACAGCAAGTTTGTGTTTCATTATAGGAAAGGGTGTGGCCGACTCTTCAATTCGCCTTCTGGGTGAAGATGGTATTGCTCACGCTGATTTGGACAGCGGCGCAGTGCGCCTTTTTGAAAATTCCCCTTTTCCGAATACGAAGCAGTTACGTCAGGCCTGCTCACACAGCAAAGAGTGTATTGGTGCCGCGCTCAAGAAGACGTGGCATTCTTACGGTGCCACCGTCAGCCCGCTTTCGGACCATGCCCGACTCGACCCATTTGTCAGAAGCCTCTTCTCTTTTTACCAGGCGCTATTCGCCAAGACGACGCCAAGAGAGGATGTGAGCAGTGGCATAGCAGTTGTGGAGTATTGCGAGGAGACTGCCGGGAGCGTGAAATTTGCGTCGGCGGACAAGGAGACTATCGCGCATGTCGCAAGCTGATCGGGTCGTCGTAATCTGTAACCTTCAAGCTGGCACTTACGCAGGCAGCCATGGGTTCATTGGCCGAGAATTGGTTTCCCAGTTGTGCGGAAAGGTAGCATCCGTCATGGTCGTGGGCTGGTCTGCTGCCAGCGACTGGGCGATAAAGGGCGCCAAGTACGTCAGCGGTGACGTCATGGATGCCGATCGCATATTGGAGGTAATCAACGGTGCCACTGTAGTCTATCAGTTAACCACTGAACGGGACTTCGTGATAGGGGCGCGTAACGTAGCGGAAGCGTGCTTGCGGCACAAGATCCGACGGTTGATCTTCAGCAGCACGTGCGAGGCAATCTATTTGGGTCGTCGGGGCCGCATCGACGAAAGTGCTGGTCACGACGCAGAGCCGCATTTACGTAATCCCTATGCCCGGGCCAAAGTGGAAAGCGAGAAGCTACTCTTGCAGTACCACGAGGCTCAGGGCCTGCCGATTGTCATTGTGAGACCGTCTATAACGGTTGGGAGAGGTGGTCCGATTGCACACGGTGGCATTGGCACGTGGCGAGCTCCCACCTGCCTAGTAGGATGGGGGAATGGCAAGAACCTAATGCCCTTCGTGCTTGTTCAAGACGTCGCCTCGGCGCTAGTCTTGGCTATGGACGCCCCCAACATCGACGGCAAAGCCTTTAATGTGGGAGGAGATGTCTTTCTCTCGGCCCGCGAATATGTGCAATTGGTCGGTGAGCATACCTTGCGCAACTTTCGTTTCTATCCTCGAAATCTAATGCTTTTTAATGCCAAGATAGTAATGAAGACTATTATTAAACGCCTTTTGCGCCGAAACGGGCAGCGGCAGTACTATCGGGACATCATCAGCAGTGCCATGTTCAGCCAGATCGACAACCATGGTGCGAAGAAGGCGTTGGGATGGCAGCCAAATGCAGACCTTAACGTATTCATCCGGGATGCCATCGATTGCCATGTGCCGGCGTTGGATCCTGGTGATCTACGTCTCACTCCTGCTACGTCATTGGGCCGTTTTCAGGAGGGATCTCGACGCTAAATCGGGGCCGCCTAAGGAGCACGCCCAATCTTCAACGGCCTGAACGTGAAAAGCACGCCCCAGGCTTGGTCGGAGGCCATTTAAGTGTGTTATTTGAGCGGCGGGATTTGCCGCTTGAGAGTCCACGCCATACGGTCTCGAACAGAGGAGTGTACTAAGGGTGTCTTCAAGCTGGTCGGCAGTTCCCACGTTAAGACAAGGTGGTTCAAGAGCTTCTCTTAACCATGTATCCCTTTTGATTCTAAATGGACAGAAGGATGCTTTAAGACAAGCCTAATGCTTGGCGGATAGAAACCATTTCGCCTTCTGGTGACTGGGCGCAAGGACTGCGTGCTAGTGTCAATATTCCAACGATGCGCATCCATTGCAGCGCAGGCACCGAGAAAACCTTGATTATGTCAAACGAAAGCTCAACCAGTCATAGCTCAAGGGTAGCCAAGAACTTCGTTTGGGGAAGTGTGGAAGTTCTGTTGAGTGTCGTGGCGGCGCTCTATACATCGATTGCCGTGGCCCGCGCATTCGGCCCCGCCCAGGTCGGCTATTTCAACTACATTTACTGGCTGACGAGTATTTCAGCACAGGTAGCATCATTGGGACTGCCACTGGCTACTTTCAAATACATGGGTGAATACTTGGGGGCGGGTGAGCACGAAATTGCCCGTGCAGTTTTTGCATGGACGCTGCGGCTGCAGGTAATCTTTTCATCAGTGGTTGTACTATTTGGGATAGTGACCTCATGGTTCTTCGCCGCGCCGGAGTATCGGTGGGTTGCAATTCTGTTGGTGCTCGCCATGATTCCGAGGATGATCACTGATATTCCTTCACTTGCAAATGATGCGTTTCAAGATTTCAAAGCCAATGTGCATGGGGGATTTGTAGCCATTGTATTGACCGTGGTTTTTGTTGCATTTACCCTGAATCTTTCCTGGGGGCTTAAAGGAATTGCCGTCGGGGTGCTCGTCAGTCGCATCGTGGAATTCTTCGTTAAGCTCGTTCCTCTCCTTCAATGGCTGAAGCGCACGAAAGCAGTCCCTCTTCCTGAGGATCTTCGTCGGCGGTTGTTGGGGTTTTCTGGACGCGGGACGGGACTGATGTTGTTGAGTATCGTCATATGGGATCGTTCGGACATGGTAATCTTAAAGTTACTGCAGTCTGATATCCGCCAGTTGGCATTTTTCTCGGTATCGCTTAGCTTGGTGGACCGCTTAATGATTCTTCCGCAAGCGTTCGGCAGGGCTCTCAGCGCATCGCAGATGTTTGAATCGGGACGGGACAAGCAACGCTTGCTTGGCATAACCGCGACAGCCGCCCGGTATACCTTGCTGGGATCCCTACCACTGCTACTTGGCGGTGCCTGCATAAGCGGATCGGCTATCCAAATCATCTACGGCCACCAATATCTATCCGCAATTCCGGTCTTCCGGTTGGCGGCGTTGTTTGCGATTCCGAGGGCCATGCTCGCGCCCGCCAGCAGTTTGCTCTATTCACTAGAGGACATCGGTTTCATCCTTTCATGGAATTGCATCTGCGCCGCAATAGAAATAGCCGTTGACATAGCCCTCATTCCTCATTACGCGGCAATGGGCGCTGCTATTGGAAACGGAATTGGACAGACACTCGCGGCGCTCGGTGTTTGGTCGCGCGCAGTCCTCCACTTCGGCGTCGACTTGCACTTCCCCCGTCTAGCGAAAATTACGCTCGCGGCGGTAGCCATGGCGGCCGCCGTGCTGTTCACGACGAGAACCATCACATCTGACGTTGTGAAATCAATCGTAGGGGTTATGGTCGGAGCGCTTACTTTTGCGGCTGCATTACGATTGACTTCTGCCCTTGGCCGTGATGACCATGATCGTATGAACGTGCTGGTCCGTCGTTTACCCGCTCCTTTCCAGGATTCAGCGGGCCGTATCGTTCAATTCCTGTGCTCCATGGGCATGAAAATGGAGCCCTGAGCGATGGGCTTCTTTCTCTTAATCCTATATCTTACGGTAAGCTATCTATCTCCAGATCAGATCTACCCGGAGCTCGCGCAATACCGCATCGTGCTTTGCATAGCGATTGCTGCCGGACTTGCGTCCATTCCCCTGCTGCTGCGACAACAGTCAATTTTGAGTGTCCCACAAACAACTCCCCTGCTTGGCTTGGTTGGGGCCATGATGCTTTCTCCCTTGGCGCACCTCTGGTTCGGAGGAGTACTTTTCACGTTGGAAACCTTTGTGCCGGCCCTCGTAGTATTTTTTCTCATTTGCATTCACGTGAATAGGTGGAATCGGCTGCGCATTCTAGCCTTGGTAATGTCATCGATCGCATTCCTGTTGCTCGGCCACGCACTATGGGACCTGTACGCCGGAAATTTGAACAGCCCTTACCTCTTCAATATGAACCTGGGCATGGGCCAGTCTCGCTTCTCCATCGTTCGAATTCGTGCGGTGGGATACCTAGCTGATCCCAATGACTTTGCTCAATTCCTAATCGTAATTCTGCCCTTGTTCGCGCTGCTCAGGAAAAATGGCAGGAAAATCCGGAACTTCGTGCTCCTAATCGTTCCCTCCTGCTTAGTGATATATGGAATTTACCTGACGCACTCCCGCGGCGCGATGATCGCGCTCCTGGTGCTCGCCATTTTCATTACGCGTAACCGATTGCCGCTTCCGGTCTCTATCGGTCTCAGTGGGATGCTCTACGCCGGAATGATGGCTCTCGGCTTCACGGGTGGCCGGGACGTCTCGATAGCATCGGGTTCTGACCGAATTGATCTGTGGGGAACAGGGCTACATCTCTTTCGGCTATCGCCGCTATGGGGAGTGGGCTATGGAAAGTTTGGCGATTATTCGGTCATGACCGCGCACAATTCATATGTCTTGTGCTTGGCCGAAGTAGGCCTGATCGGTTACACCTGCTGGCTCGCAGCGCTTATTATCACCATTCTGCAGTTGAACTCCATGGCGAGTGCTCCCATGGAGTCCGGCCAAGACCAGGAGACGATGGCCGACCCTCTTGCGAATATTCCCTTCTTGACTAATTCGCCATTGCACTCGAACGGCATGGCACACGACACGACTGACCCTCATGAAGCCACAGACGACCGCGAAAGGGTTCGCCGCTGGGCGAACGCGCTCAGATTGTCTTTGATCGGCTTCTTGGTGACAGCTTGGTTTCTTTCTCGAACTTATACGATAACCTTGTACTTGCTGCTCGGGATGACCGCCGTGCTGCTACGCCTGGCGAAGGACTCACCTGAGCAAAGCAAGCAGCGCCGGCGTCATTGGATTAGGATAACGCTCGCGGCGGAGTTCGCAACGATTGTCGCTGTCTACGCGATTGTTCGTCTGGAGGGACTATTCATCCATTAGATCGCCCGTTTGGGCTTGAGATGGGATTACAGGATAGTCCGCTGCTGCGCTCGTATCAAGCAATCACCACCTTTGTCCCCTCGAAATCGAACCGGAAACGCACCTCGCGCACTCCACACTCCGTCATCGCGTGCCGCAACCGGCTGCGATCCTCTGTATAAAACAGCAGAAAGCCTCCCCCGCCTGCACCGATCAGTTTCCCTCCCAGCGCTCCGTGCTCCCGAGCAATTCGATACAAGTTATCAATACTGTCGTTGGACATTCCCTTCGTGCGCCCCCGCTTGTGTTCCCAATGGACGTTCATCAATTCAGCAAATCTCCGCAGGTTGCCCGTTTCGAGCGCTTCCAGACTACGTGCTCCGAGTTCCTTCACGAACTCAAGATTCTTCACCATCTCGCCGTCTTTCTGCTTCGTCTTATCGTCTTGGTCCTTTAGCAAGGACGAAGCCGAACGCGTGAACCCAGTGAAGAAGAGCATCAGATTGTCCTCCAGACCGTGCAGCGTCTCCGTCGAGGTTCGCATCGGCCAGGCTTCGACCCTTTCGTCAGAGTGAAATCGGAAACACGTGACCCCCCCGAAAGCCGCAATGTACTGATCCTGTTTCCCAACGGGCTCACCCAGGCGGTTGATTTCGATGTCGCACGCCTGCATGGCAAGTTCTTCCGGGTGGACCAAATTCTTACGGTAGGCGTGCAACGCCTTCAACAATGCTGTCGTAAAACTGCCGGAAGATCCAAGTCCCGTGCCAGCCGGGATGTCTGCCATGCTGGCGATTTCAATGTGTGGGTTCTCGATCCCGACCAGCCGAAGGGCCTCGCGCACAATGGGATGCTGCACTTCCTGGGGTGTACTCACGCGCTCCATTTTCGAATATTTGACGATGATTGCGGAATCAAACGTGTCGTGCACGGTGATGTACACGTATTTGTCGATCGCTGCGGCAATTAGAAACCCTGGACCATGTTCGCGATAGTACGACGGTAGATCGGTACCGCCCCCTCCGAGCGAAATCCGCAGCGGACTGCGCGTTATGATCATGACTTTCCCTGTGCTCCTACTCGACCTTTGAAGTTCCGCCGATTTCTACCCGCTCAGTGTATAACGGCTTGCCATGCGCTCTTGGCGGCGTCGGAGGCTGCCGTGCTGAAAGAGAAAGCAAGTTAGTTGAAATATGGAGTGGTATGCGCTTGAACATGCTAATCTGTAATGCGCTTCAGCGCATCCTCAACCGCGATGGCCGACAACACGCTCTCTCCAGACTTGCATCCTCCAAATCTACTGGCTCAACCGGCCACTGATCCGCCGTTGCCGTGTGTTAGCGTCATTATGCTGACGTACAACCGTCCGCAGTTTATCGGCCGCGCCATCCAAAGCGTCCTGGACCAGAACTTTTCTGATTGGGAGTTGGTTATTGTTCAAGACGGCGATCAGGAATTGACCAAAGCGGTTGTGGGCGATTGGCAATCCCGGGACCGTCGCTTGCGTTTCTTTCATCGCGATAAACCGGGGAATGTCGCGTCGGCTTTGAACTTCGGTGTCCAGCAGGCACGGGGCGAATTCATCGCAATCCTGGACGATGACGATTACTGGATCTCAAAAGAGAAGCTTTCCCGGCAGGTTGTATTTCTCCGCCAGAACCCGAAATACGTGGCTTGCGGCGGCGGTGCCATCGTGATCGACGAGCGCGGCAACGAACAGCTCCACTACCTTAAACCGCAGGATGACGCCGAGATCCGCTCCAAGATTCTGCAGTCGAATCCGATGGCGCATTCCACGACCCTCTACCGGAAATCGGTCGCGTTGGGGCTCGGCCTGTACGACGAGGGGCTTCCGGGCTATCAGGATTGGGATCTCTTTCTGAGGATGGCTAACGTCGGGAAACTCTATAATTTTTCTGAACCATTGATGTACTACACGCTTTGGGATGGTGGAACTACCTACAGCCGTCTTCGTTTGAACGCCAAGTCAGCGGTGCGCATTGTCGCCCGGCACAGAAAAGAATTTCCGGGGGCTGTGCTGGCACAATTACTAGCCGGGGCGTATGTTGTCTACACCTATCTCCCCTCGCCGATCCGTTCCGCCAGCTTTTCGTTACTCTCCAGGCTCAAGAAATGGTTCTTTTCCGCCGCCAAACCCCATCGTCCTGTCTCTTAGAAAAACTGCAAAAGAGAGCGAGACCGGCCCCGGGCCTCTCATCCAGAGGCGCGGTTCTCCAGCAGCCACTGGTTCGAACGAAGATACTCGACCGTGCGCACCACGGCCTCGCGGATCGTCAACCGCGGCTTCCAGCCAAGGGCGCGCATTTTCGAGCAATTCAAAAAGATGAAGGGGCTGTCGCCAATCCAGCCTCGCTTTCCGCCGGAATACTCCAGTCTTGGCTTTAGTCCGAGCGTGTCACAGATCCAGCCGATCGACTGGTTCACTTCACAATATTCGTCGGTTCCGAGATTGAAAACGTTTACCATTGCTTTGGATTGCTCGACCGCCGTCAGGATCGCGTCGACGCAGTCCTCTACATACAAGTACGACTTTCTCTGCTGCCCGTCGCCCAGCACCGCAAGCCGGTCCGGGTGATCCAGCAACTGCTTGTAGAAATCGAACACATGGCCATGCGAGTATCGCTCGCCTAAAATGGACACAAATCGAAAAATGAACCCCTGCATGCCGTACCCTTCGCAATATGCCTGAATCATCCCCTCCGCGCTCAGTTTCGACGCTCCGTACAATGAGGTCTGCACCGGGAAGGGGCAATCCTCGGGCGTCGGAAATACTGCAGGCTCACCATAGATCGACCCGGTTGACGAAAATGCGATGCGGCGGACATTGTGCTTGCGCATCGCTTCCAGTACGTTCCACGTGGCAATCACGTTTTGTTCCAGGTCCCGGCCAGGGTGTTGCAGCCCGAACCGCACGTCTGCATTGGCCGCCAGATGCAGTACAAGCTCAACGCCTTCGAAAGCCCGTTCCAAAGCATCGCGCTTGAGCAGGTCGATCCTATGCAGGCAGAAATTCTTGTTCGACAGTGCTTCACGAATGAATCCTTCTTGGCCGGTGGAAAAATTATCGATGCCGGCAACAGCGTGACCCAACGCCAGCAGCCGATCCACTAGCTTACTCCCGATGAATCCTGCCGCACCCGTGACAAGAACGCGCAATTCAGACCTCCCGTGGCGTGAAAAATATCGATACCAAGAATAGCATGGGTGTATCAAGGCATGATTTGGCCGCAATTCTGGCAGTTCTCGCCATACATCTCGCTTTTCATTCCGCCAAACTGATACTCGGTTTCCATGCGAACCGTTTCCGCTGCCTGATTTATTGCGCTACACTTATTGCTTCGGAATCGTCTCTTTTCAGGAGAAACTGCCAGTCTAGTGCGCTACCTCGGAGTGTTATCACGCATACTGGCATCAAGATTGGCCCTAAGCCTCTGCCGGCTGATTCCGGTTCGCGAGCGACGGCCCGCGCGATGAAACTAGTCCTTGTGACCTCCTATTTCCCATTGCGCGAGCAACCCTACCGCGGCCGGACTGCCTATAAGGTCGCCCTGGAATTGCAGAACTCGATGAGCGTGGAAGCCATCTGCCCCCTGACTCGCTATCCGAAATGGTTTCCGCCTAGAAATTTCCCACATTGGCGGGCAGACCCGACCTATTCGCCAGAGGGAATCAGAACCACTTATGTCGAGTATCCCGCCCTGCCCGGTTTCTCTCGCATTAGCAATGGGTTCTTATGCGCGCGCTATATCGAACAGCACGTCCGGCGTGCCCGGCCAGACGTTCTGCAGAGCTATTGGCTCTACCCGGACGGTTTTGCGGCAGTTCGCGTAGGTCGGAAGCTCGGCATTCCCGTCGTTTTGGCCGCCGTCGGATCGGATCTCAACCGCATTCCCGATCGCGTAACTGAGCACTTCACCCGGAAAGCGCTTTCCGAAGCCACTCATGTCATGACCATGAGCGGTTACCTGCTGCAGGCAGCCATCCGTCTCGGCGCAAGACCGGATAAAATCAGTTCGCACATAAACGGATGTGACACGGATATCTTCCATCTGCAAGATCGCGCACTGTGCCGGTCCCAGTTGCAACTCGATGCGGCCTCTCAATTGATCGTCTATGTCGGGAGGCTCGACATGTTGAAAGGCCTCGGGGAGCTGCTCCGAGCGGCCGCATCCCTGGTCCAAAAGTACCCGGCGCTTCGAGTGGCCTGTATCGGCGACGGACCCGCGCTTTCTCCCCTCCAAGCGCAAGCCCGGCAGCTTGGAATCACTTCCAACATCATCTTTCCGGGGGCATGTGATTCGGAAACTGTGGCCCGCTGGTTGGGGGCTTGCAATCTGTTTTCGCTTCCCAGCTATTCCGAGGGATCTCCGAACGTGATTATCGAGGCCTTGAACTGCGGCCGGCCAGTTGTGGCCACCCAGGTTGGTGGCATCCACGAATTGTTCGACCACGAAGCCGGCATTCTTGTTCAGCCACGTGATGCCAGCGCTCTTGGCCAAGCTTTGGATGCCGCGCTCCAGAAGACCTGGGACGAAGCGGCGATTGCTCGCCGCTACCGCCGCAGCTGGCATGATCTCGCGGAGGAAATGCGTTCTGTCCTGGAACCCATCGCGTTGGCACGTTCACTCTCGCGCTCGTGAGGGCCAAGACTTGTCCCGAACAGCTTTACTGGCGAAATACCGGGGGTTAGCTGGCGCCACGATTATCGTAAATCGGAACCTTGTCAGGAGGCGGAGCGTCTCTCCGCTGGCCCTAGCTGCTCTAGGCGCGAAAAAAACTTAGCTGCATCCGCCATCTTCAGTTGCATCACCTCCCTGGCCAGAAATATATCTGGGTCGGACAGGACGCAATTTACTCTGTGCATCCATGCCAGAATCGTTAGAGCGGGAAGTAGAGCTCTATCCAGGCCCACGGAAGAGGTGAATTGCCCTACGAAGTGCGTGTATGGGCCGGGCGTGGTCAGACCCCTGTACAACTCTACAAATTCATTGCCATCCTGCCAGTTATGAGATTGACCCAAATCCCAGGCCAAGAAACACAATAAGTCAATCCCAGGAGCGGAATATGCCTGAAACCAGTCCCAGTCGAGGACGCCGCTAACGTGTCTTGATTCGACGAGCACGTTTCCAGGCCAGAAGTCGCCGTGCAATGCGCACGCAAAGCCTGGCGTGTCGGGTACGTCTTGTCTCAATAATTCCACGATCGTATCAAGTTTTTTTGACAACTCCTCGAATCCGCCAAACCTCTGCCGACTCGCAGAAAACAGATTTGCAGCTGCTGATTTCGCTTGGGCATGAATCAATTCTCTCCAGGATTTGCACGGTGTTCGCGTGTTAGCTGTCAAGTCCGCGGCGAAATCGCAAACTTCCGGGAGTACCTCTAAAATTTGGCCTTTCTCCGCGGCCAGGTCAACCCCCGGCAACCATGAAGCGACGCTGTAGAATTGCCCTCTTAGCCTTCCCGTTCCAGTTACTCGCGGAACCATTTGCCGAAATGGCTCGGATAGGGACCGCTGAACCTCAAGCAAGACTTCGCGTTCGCGGACCAATCGATCCTCGGCATGCAGGGTTAGGGGGGCGCGAACCACGAATCTCTCATTCTTTGCTAACACGCGCAAATGCACCGTGCTGGTATACGGCGAGGACGAAAATCGCTCCGCCTCGCACGAACCGCCGCAGAGCCCTTCCTTTTCTAGATGTGCCAGAAGCTCTTCGAGAAACGAAGGACTCCTTGTCTCCCCACAGTTTGCGACGATGCCATAGGAGTGGATGACTGACGGCAGCAGCGGGCGCAGAACAAAGTTGCGCATGCGCCTTATCGGTGTACGCCCTTCGAGCGAAGCCGCACGCACGCTAGGCGCTGAAAAATCCACGATTCGCTCGATCTCCCTGTAATTCGGTAAGATGCCATAGAACTTCGCCTTGCCGAAGCCGGCTTTCTGTAGGAGGCGTGAATAACCTCGGCGCGTATATGTGTAGTTTCTAAAAGGCTTCTTGCGAACCGCTTTGGAATAAAAATCCGCAACCAGCCGTGGTAACAATGATGCAAAGCGCAGCCGAGTATGGTCTTCTGGATAGCCGAGGAAATATCGCAGGGCGGCCCTGTTTTCAATCCCAATGAAGAGTTGCCCTGTCGGGCGCAAAATGCGGTGGATTTCTCGCAAGAGTCTGACTTGTTGCTGATGTGGATCTCCTCCCCGCCACTCGGGATACCATTCCAAGATGCCGTTTAGAATGACGACGTCGACGCTTCCTTGCTGAAGCGGGATGTGCTCCAGGTCTCCGGCACACAATACCGAGACATTCTCCAGTCCATCTTGTTGGGCACGGAGTTCAGTGAAAGCCGCCCTTTCATAGGTCAGGTCGAGACCTATGACGGAACGAAAACTGGAGGCCAGGCTGGTCGTGAGGGCTCCCAAACCGCAGCCATAGTCGAGAACATCAGCCTCGCCGAAGTCACTTAGCAAGAATTTGGACATGGCGCGGGAAGGTGAGGTCACATATTTCAAGAAATAGTCCGATTCGGAACGAAGCGAATGGTGCCACATGGCTGCCCGCCATCCGCTCTGCCGTGTGTCCTTCAGGATTTCCCGCATTTCCGGACGCCCAACTTCGCCGTAATAAAAGTCCTCGTGGGAGCACAACATCGGAATGCCATCACGCAGGACATAAGTACTTCCGCATCCCCGACACATCAGTTGGTCATCGAAGACGGCTAGCGCCGCCAGACAGCGCGGGCACGCCAGAATCGGACTAATCTCAGCGTCCGTTATCCTCGTGAGTTCACCATGCCGGCTGGCAGGGGGGCAAACTCTAAGAAGCCTCACATCCCACCTCGATACGCTGACGTCCGCGACCAAACGATTGTAGGTAATATTACTGCAAACTTATGACGGCATTCGCGGTGTACGTTGTCTATAAGATTAAGACGAGCTGGCTGCCAGACACGTTACACTCATTGTATTTGCTCGGTATTTTGGTTGCGCGAGTTTCAGGGCAATACTTGGCACATGCCGGAATGCTCTTTGGTTCCGCCGCAAGTAAGCGACTTCGTTCCTCTACTTTGCAATCCCTGATGGAAGCCAACGCGTTGTCTATCTGCGAGTTTCGAGGCGGCTCGCTGTTGATTTGTTTTCCGGCTCGTTGATCGAGCGGACGCCCAACTATCTTTTATAGCCGAGTCCAAGAGGCAAAGTTCAGCCCCGTCCGGAGATGTTGGGGTTGAGTTTGGAAGAGTCGGGAGTCGGCAGTGGAGTGGCAATTTCAGTCGGACAAAATTTCAGCTGCCTGACCGGATCCGCTTCGCGCCGCAAAGCATCGATGGCGAGAAACATCTCCCAGGTGCTGACAAAATAAAATTCGCAATGGCGGCGACGGGCTTCGTCCGCAACATATGTGAAAAGTTGTTCCAACCCCTTCGCCAACAGCAATTGCGAATGGCGCTCCTGCGTTCCATGCGTGAAAAGTTTTACGAATATGTCTTGTCCGAACCGCGGGGCAAGATCGAGCCATCGCTTCGCACGGTAGGCCGTCGCCGGATCGTAGGAGGCCAATTCCCCATGTTCCATTCTGGGCTGCCATCGGCCCCTCCAGCGCAATCCGAGGGGGCCTGGGATCATCAGCAGGTCGCCTTCTCTCCCGTCCCCTGCCTTTATGGCAGCACCCCGGTCGTAAGACTTTGGTCTGTTTGGGTCATCTTTACACCAGTAGATGGTGTTGACGATTCGGGACTGCGTCGGCGAGTCACCGGAAGGCATCGTGAAATCAGCGTAGCATCCCAGCTGGCTCAGCAGCGTGATCTCATCGTTCAGGCCACAGCGATAGCCGTTAGCCAGCGAATTGTCCAGCGCCCAGTTTCCGTGAATGAAACCAAACTTGAGACTCCCGTCGTGACTCCGTAATAGTCCGTGTTGACGGTGCAAGACTTCGCGGAATGACGACATGCGGTCGATGAAATTCTGGCGTCCTTCCCGGTCATGGTGGATGTGTATTTCGACGTCCGCAATCCCAGACTGCGTCATCTCCGCCAGTTGGTCGAGCAGCTCCTCACGGTACTCCTCCTGGGGATAGAAGAAAGTGTACTTCGGGGATCTGCCAGCGGAATCCTTCACCGAACGTGCCGCAATTTCGGGCCACGCCTTGCGCCATCGCTGAACCCGTTCGCGCGCCGTGGCATCGTCCGCGCCATTCCAATAGGGTTCGTAATGATCGGCAATCGCCAGCCATACACGCTTTGGTGAGGAAGATCCGATACGGCGTAAACGATCTTCCAGGTAGCCAGGCAGCCAAATCTCACTGTGTCGGGTGATGCTCATGAAGGCGGGCGGCGTGCAGTCCCTTCCATCTGGGTTCTAGTCAGCGAGCGCAATTGCGGAAACCATGTTCCTTCACCAGCGGCTGCAGGAGCCACTCCAAATGTCAAGATACTCTGAACAATCTGCCTCTCGCTTACAAGTTATTGAAAACAAAACAACATACGCGAACACAGACCATAGATTCACGATACCATTGACGGCAGAGATTGCAACACCCTTTCTAGGAATCCACCAGGTGTGAGGAGTGGAAGGGACAATTTGGACAAGATTATTCCATTATGGAGTCCCCCAAACTGCTGAGGGTTGATGAGAAACTCATCACTCTCTTGGCTTACTCACGTAAGTCACAGATATGCCTAGACTTAATGTATTTCTCTGAAGTCCCGGGTGGCTGAGTGACCTGGCAAAGGCCGTGCACTCTATTTAGGTAGTGGGGCTACTATGGTTGCCCGATCCACGTTTTTCGCGCACCATCCGTGCTGCGTCGGGCTATTCCGTGTGGGGCCAGCACTCTCAAACATGAGGGCAATATGATTCAGAATGGTGAAATTACCTTCGCAGATGCCAAGCGAGTGCTTCGTCGTCATTGGTGGGTCGTGGCCGTGAGCGTGATCGCCGCCACTGCGATCGCTATTCTTCTTACCGCCGTTCTTCCAAAGCGCTACACCTCGACGACCGTCGTACTTGTCGAGCTGCCGACCGTCGGAAGTTCCTATGTCCCGCCCCCGTTGGTGAGCGAGGACCTAAACAATCGTTTAGCCTCCATGAAGCAACAGATTCTCAGCCGGTCGCACTTGCAACCAATCATTGAGCAATTTGGACTCTACGAGAAAGACCGCAAGAACCTTCCGATGGATGATCTTGTTGACAAGCTGAGACTGGCGGTGGATGTCGGGCTGACCGACACCCTCACGCAGAGCCGCCAGCCGTCAGGTTTTCATGTAAGCGTGACGTTCGACAATCCGCAAGTGGCGCAACAAATCTGCACGGAAATCAGCACGATGTTCATGACGCAGAATGTCGTTGTCCAGGATAATCGAGCGACACAAACAACGAATTTCCTGAACGAACAGCTGAATGAAGCTAAGGCCAAGTTGGACGCGCAAGACGCCAAGCTCGCGCAGTTCAAGAGACAGTATTTGGGATCTTTGCCGGAAGAGGAACAAGCCAACTTGAGCATGCTAACCGGTCTGAATTCTCAGCTCCAAGCGAATATGGAAGCCCTGAGCCGGATGCAGCAAGATAAAACGTTTAACGAATCGCTGCTGAGCGCGCAAGAAGGCAATTGGAAGGCGTCGCAAACACAATTAGACCTCGGTCGAAGCCCGGACGCACTAGCACGGCAGCTCGCCGTGCTGGTGGATCAGCTTGCAGTTCTTCAGACGCGCTACACTGCCGAACACCCGGACGTCATAAAGCTAAAAAGCCAGATTGCGGATCTGCAGCGGCGAATCGCGGAGACTCCGCCGGTGATTTCCTCTGCGAATGCTAAGCCAAGCACCGAGCAAGAGCCGCCGCAACTTCAGCAATTCCGTGCAAAGCTCCGCCAGGACGATCTGGGAATCGCCGACCTGAACAAGCAACAGGCTAAAATCCAAGAGCAGATCCAGGTACTCCAGGGTCGGGTGCAAGCGAGCCCGGTTGTCGAGGAACAGTACAAAGCGCTGACTAGGGATCATCAGAGTGCACTCGACTTTTACAACGATCTGCTCAAGAAGCGTGACAATTCCGCAATGGCGACGGATCTTCAACATGAACAGCGGGGCGAAACTTTTCGGGTTTTGGATCCCCCTAGCCTCCCCGTTACGCCATCCTTTCCCAAGAAAAGCCTTTTCGCGGGAGCCGGGTTCAGCGCAGGATTGATGATGGGTCTGGGAATCCTGTATTTCCTGGCGATCAGCGACAAATCCTTTCATACCGAGCGGGAAATTGAGCTGGCCCTGAAACTTCCAGTTCTGACCATGGTGCCGATGTTGGAGGGCCTCGCAAGCCCCGATCGCCGGGCGGAACGGGCCAGTCTCGTGCCGAACGGCTTCGCCAAGGGTGCGTAGTTCCGGCAGCAAAAAGGTCAACCGAGGACACAATGAGTCGGATTCATGAAGCATTGAAGAAGGCCGCTGAAGAAAGAGCCGTCCAGAAGTCTCACCCCAAGGTAAACCCGCCGTTGGATGTCTCCACGGACATACGGCGGCGTTATCCAGTGGAGAATGGCGAGATTCCCCTTGAGCTTCGGGCTCTGCGAACAGAAGAGAGGAGTATGCCTTTTTCCCTCGAGGAGCTGGCGGAAGGATGCCTTCACCCGAAATGGGAACCTGACGGACGATTCGATGTATTCCGTTATCGTGGCACTGCCAAGATCGCGGCTGAGAAATTTCGCACATTGCGTTCTCACCTCTACCAGCTTGCTGGAATCAAACCCCTGAAGACCTTGCTGGTCACCAGCAGCGTGGCCGCCGAAGGCAAGACTTTTGTTGCGGCTAATCTCGGACGCTGCTTCGCCCAGCAGCCCAATCGCCGCGTGCTTCTCATTGACGGTGACCTGCGAGCTCCGCGCTTACACTCTGGCTTCGGTGCGCCGCCTAATCCGGGCCTCGCCGACTACCTTTGCGGGAATATCGATGAGTGCAGTGTGATTCAGCGTGCCAAGAATGAGGACCTGTTCTTAATCCCCTCTGGCAGTGAAAATTCCAATCCGAGCGAACTGCTTTCGAACGGCCGCATTCAGCGGCTCCTGAATCTGGTTGCGCCGGCATTTGACTGGGTGCTGATCGATTCGCCGCCGGCTTTGCCCGTTCACGACGCCAGCATTCTAGCCGACTTGTGTGATGGCGTCCTCTTCGTGGTCAAGGCGGGTTCCACCGACCACCAACTCGCGGAAAAGGCCGTTTCGGACTTCCGTAAAAAAAACCTGCTCGGGATCGTGCTGAACGGAGTGGACAAGAGCGAATCGTACGGCGATTATCACAGCGAGTATGGGGCGGATTCCGGCCCCCAAGCGGACTGAGGGACTAGCGCGAACTCTTTCGCGCGTGATTCGCCGGGCGGTGTTTCAGTTTTTCTCTGATCTTGTGGACCGCGCGATGGCCCGCCGCCTTGAAGATCACTGCCTCGCGTCCTCTTGGCGTTCTACAGCTGCGTGCTTGGTTTCTCGCAGCCTGGTACATCAGTGTGCCGTCCTGCATTGGATTTTTAACCTCGCCCAGCAATGGGTAAGATGGAGCTGAGATTTTAGCGATGAACACGGTAACCCAAACCTTTTCCTCAAACCCGTACACGGTCGAAGAAGCTGACCTTTGCCGGGACAAAGAATTAATCCTCGACCTGTGGTCCAGGAACCTTTCGGCGCATACTTCGGAGGAGCACCGCGCTCGCTTCGATTGGCACTACGGTGAAAACCCTGCCATGGCTAGTCGCTGCTTCTTGGTGCGCCATAGCCCTTCCGGTAAGGTCGTCGGGACGGCTGGCTTGGGAATTCGCAAGACATTTGTCGACAAGTCCGAAATTACCGCGGGTATCGCTGTCGATTTCATGGTTGAGCCCCAGCACCGAACCCTGCAGCCTGCGGTATTCTTGGCTCGAGCCGTCGCCGATACTATGGAGTCCGGTGTGGACTTCATCTTTGCCCTCCCGAATAAAAATGCAAAGGCCGTTTTTCGTCGCGTCGGGTACGTTGAGGCGGGGCCTTTTCGCCGCTTTGTCAAAGTTCTAGATGCCGGCGACTATTTGCGCCGGCGTGCTTTGCCTGCTGTCGTTCGCGTCCCTCTGGCCGCCGGCTTGAATCTCAGCCAGCGAGCCCTGGATCACCTGCGTGGCGGGCTACGACGTGACTGCCGTGCCTTCGAGATGGACTGGCGTGACTCCATGCTTGAAACTCTGTGGCCATCGGCTTTACCTTCTGATGGGATAATGGGAGACCGGCGGCCAGCATACCTTCAGTGGCGTTTTGGCCGCTGTCCACTCCACAATCATCGGTTGCTGGGACTCGTTGGAGCTGAAGCCGGGCGCCTGCTGGGCTATGCTGTCATCTACGATGGTCCGGCAGGTCAGTTGAAGGTCCCGGATTTGCTTGTCGAGCCCGGCGCCTCCCTCACGAAAGCTCTGATGGCCGTCAGTCGCTGGGCATACGACAGTAGCTTTTCATCAATCGCATTCGAAGTGGTTAACCCCGCAGGCTCCCTCGTACTCGCTCTCATGCAAACGGGATTCGTGGACCGCGGCAATTCCGACGTGCTCTTTGTCCTCGACAAGCGGCGCGAAAGTCTTGCCAAGACCAAGCCTTGGTATTTCTTGCGCGGCGACGAGTTCTACAACACTTTTTGAGAACAAACCCCTATGACCGTCAATTCCAAGCATGCCCCGCACGAGTCATCTGTCAAAACCGGCGGCGACGCTTCCTTGACCGCTCCCAAACTTACTGTTATGCATGTCATCTTGTCTCTCGATCCTGGTGGCCTCGAGCGCGTGGTCATTGATCTGACTCGCGAAGCTGCGCACATAGGCCAGACTGCCTCGATTCTCTGCATCGAAAAGCCCGGCGTGCTGGCTCCTCAGGCGCAAGCCGTCACCAATATTCACTGTTCCGCAAAGGGACCTGGATTGAGCTGGGCTGTTGTCGACAGAATCCGCTCGATCCTGCGTGAAGTCAGGCCGGACGTTGTTCACACCCACCAGGTAGCCGCCCTATTCTACCTGGCCCCCATTAGCCGCAAGTTCACACCCATCTTGGTTCACACGGAGCACAACAATCAATTCCGCCGCTATCGAACACTGCGCGAAAAATTCACGTATTTTTCCATGCTGGCTACCGCGGGACCCCGTGTCGACAGGATGTTTGCCGTTTCCGAGGATGCAAGGCGATCCATCCTGAATGCCCGTGTCATCCCCCGGCGCAAGTTGTTTACCGTTCCTAATGGTATCAATTTCGATCGCTTCCGGGTCCGAAATCAGGATCCCGTGCTCCGGAAGAGCTTGGGGATTCCCGATGACGGCTTTGTCTTCGGCAATATCGGGCGTCTGAACGAGATGAAGCGGCCTGATATCCTGATAGACGCCTTCGCCAAGCTGAGTTCTGAGTTTCCCTCCAGTCACCTCCTCCTCGTGGGCGATGGCCCTCTGATGACCGACTTGCAGAATCAGGCCGCCGCCCTGAAAATTGCCGCTCGCGTGCACTTTACGGGATTTCAGCCAAACCCTGAAAAATATCTCGGGATGTTGGATGTGTTCGTCCTCACCAGCCGGATGGAAGGCATGCCTCTCGCGGTTCTTGAAGCTTCCGCCTCCGGTATTCCGGTGATTGCTTCAAAGGTGGGCGGTCTTGAAGAAATGAGCGACGGTGGCCGAAGCATCTTGCTTTATGAATTCGGCGACATGGACGCTCTGCTCGGGGGTTTGCGCCGCCTTGTCAGCCAGAGTGACTTCCGCCAGCGCCTAGCGCACGCCGGTCGGGACCACGTAATTACGGCTTACTCAGCTGAGAGGATGGCTCGCGATTACGGACACCACTATGGCCAATTGAGGCATCCTAGGCTGGATTGAATTGGCGTGAATTATAGGGTCAGGCAAGGACCGCACAGCACCCAGTTTACCCGGAAATCTCCACGGGTTCGGCAGTCAATGTCGGCACATGCGGCCTTGCGGCAGGATAAACAGAGTGAACAGGTTGTGGCGATAGGAAGCTCTCTGCGTCCCTTGCGGCCTGCACGTTCCGAGTAGCCGCGCCGACAGGGACCGCCTTCCGGCTCCGAAGAATCGTTGCAGCGAAAAGGAAAAAGACTCCAAGAACTGCAAAAAGAAAGGGTTCTGAAATCCCCCATTGGATTCCGGCATTTAAGAAGCTGCCCGCCGGATGTTGTGCGACGGTTCCCGCAACAAACGCTGCCATCAAATCTGCCTCCCGCTAACCCCACTTCACATCTAGACATCTGTGGCAGCAATCCAGAGGCCAAAGCGAAGGCTCCCATTCGTAGACTCTCAATATTCCATATCTATATATAAACACAGGGCTTACTCAAGAACCACCGCTTGCTGTAAGTGAAGTCGGTATGCGCTGTTCTCTTACGAATGAAATGAAATACATCTATGTGTGCTCTCCGTTCCGTCCCTGCTCTAATGACAGTGTGTCCGCCGCCCCTCCAATAGACGGGATTCATGGAACAGCATTGCCTTTATTGGGAACCAGGTGAAAAGTTTTGCAACTCGGTCGAGCGCCGGTCGAGTTGCGCATCTTCGTTGATCCTTCTAACCTTTCCATTATCAATCGTTTACAATAATCAGTAGAGACATTCCGGGGTCCCAGTACTGGTCCCTCTCGTGCGTAAACCTTGCTGAGTCTTAGAGTTTCTTGGGCCATTCCCCGGTGGGGAGCGCTCTGCAGTCGGTTGTTCCAGTCTTGGCTGCTGCCCTCTTCTCGCATTTCCCGGTTTATATGGCTCGCCGCGTCTCAGGACTTTCGTCGCAGAATTTCCCAGCACCCGAGGAACGAAACGGTGATTCGACTCTTCAATCTCTACGTTCCGACTCGTCTCTTGTTGCTCATCCTGGAGGAACGAAATAGTGATTCGACTCTTCAATCTCTACATTCCTACCCGTCTCTTGTTGCTCATCCTGGGCGAGATTGCTACGGTCTGCGCCTCGTTCTCACTGGCCATCTTCATCAGGTTCCGTGGTGAGAGTCATATTGCCTTCAATGACGAGCACGCCTTCTTCAAGATCTTCGCGGTGGCAGTCTTGGCCTTGGTCTGCTCTCATTTCACCGAGTTCTACGACCTCCGCCGCTGCTCCCATCCTCGCGACGTAAGTGCCCGGGTCTTGATGATGGTCGCGTTCTTCTCCTTTTTGTTTGGCGCCCTCGCCTATATCTCCCCCGATCTTTTGGTCGGCCGCAATTCTTTCTTGATTGGCCTCTGCATCCTCGCAATTGCTTGGATCCTTTGGCGCTGGACCTACGAGCGCCTTGTCTTTCATCCCGCCCTTCGGGAACGTGTCTACCTGATTGGCAATGGCGAGCGCGCAAGACGCATCGCCGAAGCCATAGGCGAGCGCGGTGAGCTGGGCATGGACATTATCGGTTGGGCGGGCAAGGTCGGATCCAACCGCATGACGAGTCATTCACTCGATGTCGTTCTCCGAGACCTGAGAAATAAGCGCGGCCTTGACCGCGTCATCGTCGCGCTCACCGACCGCAGGTCCATGATGCCGGTTAAGGAGCTCCTCGAGCTGCGTTTAGATGGAGTTCGCGTCGAGGATGGGACCAGTCTCATCGAAAAAGTTTCCGGTCAAGTCGAGGTCGATGAACTGCACCCCAGCTGGATAATTTTCGGGGATGGCTTCCGGCTGGGTCGCATGCACTGGTTTGCCCGGCGCATCGTATCCGTGGCGCTGGCTCTCACGCTTTCGATTATCACTTTGCCTTTCGTTCCGCTCATCGCTCTGTTGATCAAGCTTGGTTCGCGCGGGCCTGTTCTCTACCGGCAGAAGCGCGTCGGCCTCCGCGGCCAGGTTTTCCACTGCTATAAATTCCGGACCATGCGTTCCGATGCCGAAGCTGACACTGGTCCGACCTGGGCTCGCGACGACGACCCTAGAATCACCGGGATCGGGCATTTCCTCCGCCGCTCGCGTTTGGACGAGATTCCCCAGCTTTGGAATGTCTTGCGGGGCGACATGGCCTTTGTTGGTCCGCGTCCGGAGCGCCCGGAGTTCGTCGAAAAGCTCGGCCAGGAAATTCCCTACTACGACATTCGCCATGTGGCGAGACCGGGCATCACCGGCTGGGCTCAGATCAACTATGGCTACGGGTCGTCTGTCGAGGAAGCCAAAGAGAAGCTCCGCTACGATCTCTACTACATCCGTAATGTCTCGGTAATACTTGATTTGATCATCGTATTCCGTACGTTCCGTGCCGTGCTCCTTGGTCGCGGCGTGCGCTAATCAGCGTTGAAGAGACTTGCAGTTTGTTATTGCCGGTCACGCCGCTTTTATCGAAGCGCCGTCCGCACCACGGTTTCATTTCGTCGGATTAGACCATGCACGCGGCCAGCGCAATCCCCCAGGTCTTGCGAATCGCGTCGACCCTCGGAAAAACTCAAGGAACCTTTAAACTCCCCGATAAGAAGCTTGCTACCAGCGCATTTCAAGGGCAGTTTCTCATTGCCTTCCGGATGGCCGCCGGGAAAAAGGTCTTTTACATCGATACGTACGCTCTTTTTTGGAAGGGGAGGTCCTGAATTCACGCTATAGCTTCGATGGGCTCCACCTGAATGGCGTCGGTTTCATGGTCTGGAAGCGGCTCCTCGATCCCTATGTTTCTCGACTCGCCGAGCCGGACGAATCCGCAAGTCTCAAACTGCTGTTTCCCTGATATTTGTTCAAAGGAATGCCGGCCGCTATATTGGCCTGTCTTCGGCCCCTTCCTTCACACCCGGCGCGCCGGCTTTCCTCCCGACAAATCCAGCCGCTTGGATCTTCTGCAGCAAAGCCCGATAGCTGATCTTGAGCGCTTTCGCGGTCTTCCTGCGGTTCCATCGATTGACCCGCAGCGCCTCCAGAATGATGTTCCACTCAATCTCGCGAATAGAATCCTTGTAGATATTTTTCAGCGGCACAGGCCCATTCGTTTTCAGGCGCGTACCCACGCCTATGCGCCGCTCCGGTCCTGCTGGTATGGTGATTGATTCTGGCCCCGTTAAGACGTACCGCGCGATCCCGTTGGACAACTCGCGCACGTTTCCATCCCAGTTTAGATGCTGCAGGTACTTCAGGACCTCATCCGCCAGCGGCTCGGACACCTTGGCGAATTGTTTGTCGTGCTGGACGCGTAGATATTCCGCCAGTCCCGGTATGTCTTCTTTGCGTTCGCACAATCTGGGTATTCGCAGTTGAACCACGTTGATTCGATAAAACAGATCGGCGCGAAATCTTCCCGCCGCAATCTCCTCTTCCGGACTCTTGTTTGTCGCGCAAATAAGCCGCGTCTCTATGACCTTTTCCTCTTCTCCCCCAAGCCGCGAAAAACGGCCGTCCTGTAGAAATTGTAGTAGCTTGCTCTGGAGATTGATGTCCAGGTCGGTAATCTCATCCAGGAACAGTGTGCCCTTGTGTGCCATCTCGATGCGTCCGGGCTTGGCCGCCAGGGCTCCTGTGAAGGCTCCTTTTTCGAATCCGTATAATTCGCTTTCGAGAAGGGCTCCCGGGATGGCCGCGCAGTTCACCTTTACGAAGGCGCCCGAAGAATACGCCGAGTGCGAGTGGATGTAATACGCCAATAGCCCTTTTCCCGTTCCATTCGCGCCTTGGATGAGAATCGGGACGTCGGTCCTCACGACTTTTTGCACTTTCTGACGAATTTCAGCCATGGCTGCGGACCGGCCGAAGAGGATCTCGTCCGGAGGCAACTCGCCTGCCTTCGCGCTCAGCCCACCTTTCTTTTTTTCGGAGACTGCCATTCTTCGTTCCTGTGCTGTGTCGACGTGGAAACCCCTCTAGTGGTGCACACGAAGAACCACAGCTGGCGCTCGCGTCGATGGATGGAGAAAAGCCGTACCACTTCCCGGCCACACCCGTAAGTGCCTTATTTTTAATAGCTTAACTCTTGGATTTGCTTACTGGCTGATGGTATGGAGGACCGCCCACCTTCGGGTGGGTCGTCCTACTACGGGCGGAAAATGATTGCACAAAGGAGACAAACTCTTCCCGAAATCGCCCTCGCAGGTAACCGCGACGAAAGGATTTTTCTTGCCGCCTCTTTGTCGTCGCTCAATTAGCGCTGTGGGAATATAAACGATTCCAACAGATCAGCGCGCGCCTTCTCGTCCGATGCCACCACTCGCAAGATGTCGCTAACCGAGAGCATTCCCCGGAATCCTTGCTTCTCATCCAGCACAATCAGATGGAAGATCGTGTTCTGTTCCATCAACCGCAGGCATTCCTCCACCGTCATCTCTGGTGTGACCGTCACTAGTTCCCGCGTCATGATATCCGACGCCTTCATCCAAGCGGGGCATTTGTTCTCCGCCGCGACTTTGTCGGAGACATCGCTGTGTGATATCACGCCCACGAGTTTGCCGCTCGCATTCGTCACGCAGACCGAGCGCACCTGCTTCTCGCGCAGATATTGCGCGGCCTGGTGAACACTCGTCTCTTCTGTGATGGAGAATACTTCCTTGCGCGACCCGATGAGATCTGATACTTTCACTCGACCCTCCCCGGGACATTCTTGCCGGATAGTAGGCCTAACCCATCCTTGATTGCAAGACGAATTCCATATCATTCCCTTCAGGGTAGAGGCGCGGGAGGAAAAAGCGGTGGGGAGTTACCCCGAACGGAAATGCGGCCGTGGAACGCGGTTCAGGCTCGCGCAGCTTCCCCCCGGATAATATCGTACCGTTCAATCACTGCGGCAACGCCCATACGTGCACTGCCATCTTCCATCCGCCGCTCGACCCGCACCACTTTGCCCATGGCGCGGACAAAAACCTCTGAACCGTGTGTTAACTCCCCCGGAAGCGTCAGCGTGATGTCTAACTGCGAGCCGGATTCCAGGTTCTGATCCACCACGAAATACAGGCCGCGTGTTGAGATATCACGGGTCTTGCCCGGCTGAGAATCTACTGCCCGTTCCGTGGGGACTCGGATGATGATCGGTAAGGACAAGTCATAGCGTCGAGCTGTACGGCGTTCCGTCATTTCCCTATCCTCTCAACCAGCCCGCGAATATCTTGGATTACCTGCACTCCCCTGAGATTCCTTTACTTGAATTCCATAAATCGGCTTGCGCCCCTGAACCAATCTTGGGAATCGATCTGTGCCGGCCATTTCCCAGGCTCGGGCCGGCCTCGCGGCAAAGGGTCCACTACTCGCTTGATTGTCGTCCCGTTACGCGATGAGATTTACGCTGACCCAGAATTCCCCAGTCTGGCCCGGCGTGATTCTTAGTCTATACAACTACTACAGCCCTTTGTGCAACATTTGTTGCGGCATCAAAACCAGTCGGCTCTCGGACAAAGGTTTCCATTTTTTTCGTCCGCCCGAGGCCCCGGCTCCACAACATTCAGCACATACCTTTCTTCTGCCTGCGTGTTCGCAATCAAGTGCCAGAATGCTGGTAGCGCTAATCGCGCCGCGTCCCCACCGTCGAAGCAGGCTCCTCTGCCGCTGTCGGGGAAGTTGCCTTCCTCGTCCGTGGTGTGTCCAGGTTGAATTGCCGCATCTTGTAGAGCAGCGCCTTGTAACTGATCCCTAGCATTATGGCGGCGTCCTTGCGGCACCAGCGTGTCTTTTCCAGCGCGTCGGCGATTGCTTCCGTCTCGGCTTCATCTTTCAAGCCGCGCACTAGCGCCTTCAACCCCTGCTCCTTGGGAGACGCGGGTTCCTCACGAGGCGAAGTCCGCTGGCGCGTCGAGGACATCTCCACCAACTCGCGCAAGCTGCCTTCGTCGTCTTCGAGAATTACGTAGCGCTTTACGAAATTCTCCAATTCCCGCAGGTTCCCCGGCCAGGGATAGTTCACTGCGGCGTCCAATAGATACTTGGAAGGTCCCGGTGGCGTCTTGCCGAACTTCTCACTGTACTTTTGCAGGAAATGACGGAACAGCAGTGGAATCTCCGCCGTGCGCTCACGGAGTGGCGGCACGTTGATGGATAAAACATTCAAACGGTAATAGAGATCTTCACGGAAGCGCCCTGTTTTCATCGCTTCGTGAACGTCAACGTTTGTTGCCGCCAGCACCCGCACGTCCGTCTCCACCAGGTGCCGCCCTCCCAGCCTCGAATACTGGTGATCCTGCAGGACGTGAAGTAGTTTTGCCTGCAAGTGCGTGCTCATTTCCGCGATTTCATCCAGGAAGATCGTGCCTTTGTTGGCCATTTCAAACTTGCCGGGTTTGCTGCGCACGGCGCCCGTGAAGGCCCCCTGCTCGAATCCGAAAAGCTCTGATTCCAGAAGTTCGCCTGGCAATGCCGCGCAATTCACTTTCACGAAGGCCTGGTTTCGCCGCTTCGAGCGCAGATGGATCATTCGTGCAACAACCTCTTTACCCACGCCGCTCTCGCCGCAGATAAAAACAGGCACATCCACCGGGGCGATCTGCAGGATTTGCTGCCGGATTCGCACCATCTGCGGGCTGGCGGCCAGAAAGCTCAAATCCTCGGTCACTTGATCGCAGTAATCGCGTAGCGCCTGATTCTCCGTGGCCAGCTCCTTCTTTTGCCGCGACTTCAGCATCGCCGCGTCCAGCTCCGTCTTCTCGAATGGCTTTGTCAGATAATCATGCGCCCCGACTCGAATGGCTTCAACCACCGTGCCGACCCCGTTCGAACACGAAAGCATGATCACGTTGAGGCTGCGGTCCACTTGCATCAATTCCT